>Ga0214917_10000743_pt1 | contig 42668 bp, 64 predicted proteins | sample LL_1208_BB_MetaG_FD_177983 | JGI IMG/M metagenome (GOLD analysis project Ga0214917, IMG submission 177983) | Freshwater microbial communities from Lake Lanier, Atlanta, Georgia, United States - LL_1208_BB | ecosystem: Environmental > Aquatic > Freshwater > Lake | place: USA: Georgia | collected... | reverse complement strand
CGACCTGCTACTTGCAGCGCACACTTATTTGGTAAGGCAGTATGTCTGACCTAACTAAAGACCACCCAGTGTGGCAAGAGATCAACGAGATAACTTCAGGTATCGCCTGGCATTTGTCCAAGAGATATCATAGATTTGTTGAGTTTGAAGATATTAGACAAGCAATGAATGAGTATGCATGGAAGCGCAAGGATAAAGTCAGCGAGTATCTTATTCGTGAGGATGCCGTTGAGAAGAAGCAAGGATACAAAGCGTTTCATACATTCATACGTAGGGCTGGCGAGCGTTACGCTCGCAAAGAAAAAGCCAAAGCTTTGGGTTATGAACTTGGTGATGAATACTTCTATCGCCTTGAGTTAATTGAGAACTTGATCAAGGTTGCTGGCACTGATGAATCATACTTGGCTAACCAAGTATTTGATCCAGATGTACATGGTATACGTGTTAAGAAGCTGGCTAATGAAGGCAATAACTTAGCAGCAATGATTGCTGATGTAGACAGAGTAATGAAGAAGCTTGATCCACGTATGCAAGGAATCCTTACCTCTAGGTTTGTGAACGACCAGCCACTTGCAGAGATCGCCGAGGCATGGGACATCTCGCCTCAACGTGTAGAACAACTGGTTGCTAAAGGGATTAAAGAGATAGCAGATAAACTGGGAGGGGCAACGCCTTACTAATGAACTACGAATACGAATGTCCAGATGACGGCGAGGTTGTCATCATTGAACGTGGCATGACAGAGGAAGAACAAGAGTACGACTGTCCTGTATGCGGTACTACCTTACGTAGAATGTACAACGCACCACCAATTAGATTTACTGGAACAGGATGGGGAGGCAATCATGCACAAGGCTAATGAAAGAATCATGCTTACGTGGTGTGACAATGGAATGGTAGATGGAAAGTTTGCGGAGGGATTGGTGTACACAATTCTCACCAGTGGTTTGCCCATTCAGGGAGCTCAACGTGTACAAGGAAATCAGATTGGGCGTCAACGCCAGACAGCATTTGATACTTGGTATAGCTCAGACTTCGATTGGATCTTGTGGGTAGACAGTGACATTCACATGACCAACGATGCATTGAAGAAGGTCTGGGATGTGGCTGATAAGGAAAGATTCCCTGCTGTAAGTGGAACTTACTTCATCTCAAAGGAGAATGAACAGGCATTGATGTCTCCATATCCCTGCCTGTTTCTAGCCCATCCAGATGACATCCATCAGATGTCATACCTGCACCCACTAGAACCTAACGCCATAGTTAAGTGTGACTATGCTGGCTATGGATTCTTCTTGATGCACCGATCAGCAGCTAAGAAGATGAAAGAATTTCATGGTGATGACAAGCCATTCTTTGTTGAGCATTCTGCTGGTGGTACTGATGCTCAGTATGTATCAGAAGACATTCAGTTCTTCATGCTAATGAAGCAGGCTGGTGTTCCACTTCATGCACATACTGGTGCGACAGTTAAACACATGAAGAGATTCTCTTACGATTACGATTACTATAAATTGTTTTGGGTCACGCACCTAGTCGCGGACGAGACAGAAAAAAAGGCGGAGGCACAAGCCCCCGCCCTTGATTCTGAACCTAGTTCCGACTGATGTCGGAAAAAAATTCACGTCGTGCTGCATCAGCACTACGACAACGCTGATACATCTCTTGCTCACCTTGGTGGTAACCAAAGTGTCGACCAACGTAGTACATGCTGATGCCTGCAAGTATCTGCATCAGTAAAGTGAAGCCGTTGTAAAACATTACTTATCTCCAATCATCTTAAGGAACTCGTCAGGGTTGGCGAGCTTTGCAATCGCACCTTTGCCACCAGATTTATCTGGTGATGATAGATGCGGGAAGAACTTCTCCGCCTGCAGTTTGGTACTGAACTCCCCCCATGCCTGCAAGGGAGCCCAGTCCGCTAACTTTGCTACGACAACGAACGATTCTCTCTTGAGTCTGGATGCATCCAGTGCCTCAATGATTTCAATCGCTAGTGCCGAAGCATCTTCGGAGTTCTCTGCGTCTGGATCTAGTAGCTTTGCTACTAGTTTTATTTCTGTTGGACGTGGCTTGCCCATCAGTAGTTCTTAATACACTGCACGTATTGTTGGTGATGCAACAATGCTTCTTTTGCTTCACGTTCTGTTCTGCGTTCTATCTCTGCATTACAGTAAGAGCAGATGAGTATCACGCTAGTCAGATGTATCATGCTTCCTCCTTTACGTTCCATTCTTTATAGTATGGCTCACACACATCACCGTCTATCTCGTTGTACTTCATGTGAGCACCGAACATGAACACGACTTCGTCGCGGTCATCTCCGATTCCGTATGAGTCATGGTGTCCACAGTACCATGACCAGCCAGCGATGGGGGTAATTTTCATACCCCCAACGCGGACTCCGATTGTATCTTTGTTGATTAACTTACCCATTAGATTCCTCCTCTGGTAGTGGTGCATCTAGCATGATGTCAGTCATGGCATCATCTGCTTCTGCATGTAGCTCGGGCTCGATCACTTCGGGCTCATCCATTTTTTGTGCATAGATGTGCAAGTAATCAAGTGCTTTCTGTATGTATTGTGCCAGCCTCACCGAGATGTGAGGCTGGACATACAGGTCTTTCTTATCCATTTAGATTCCCTTCGTTAGTAGGGTAAGAGCCTTGCTCTTGATACGGTCAGCCGAACCGTTGATGACACGCTCGGCTCGTGTTGCTTCTGACTTGTGGCTGTAGTGGTCAGCGTACTCCACGATTGCTTGGAACGCACCGAACGCTGTGCCATACAGTTCTTCCTGAGTACCAGTCTCACCTAGGTAGATACCCTTGGCTGATTGACGTGCAGTCATGGCTGAGTTGAACTGTCGCTTCTGTCCTGTGCTAAGCATTCCGTATGGTGATTCCTCAATGATGGTTGGCAGTGACCACATCTTCTTGAAGATGTTATCCACCTCTGTGTCTGTAAGTTTCTCGTTGATGAGTTTGTTACCTACAGTTTCGTAGAACTCAATGCCTGTGTATGTGACTGGGATAATCTTGCGGATGTCCTCAATCTTGAACTCGGCATTGGTTGTGTGCTTGAGTGTGTAGGTCGCTGACTTGGAGAAGATGCCAGCGATCTGATTGGTGCAGCGTAGACGAGTCACACTTGGTGCAATCTGCAGTGCAGTTGAACCATCATGTGAGGTTCGTGCTACTAGATAGGCAGTGTGTTCGTCGTTGCCAATCTTCACACCTTTAGGTAGCTCGAGCACCATGTATACCTGTGCTCCGCCTTTGACTTCACCAGCGAATGCATAACGTGCATCCCCTGAATCAATCAGTGCATCCAATGCAGAGAACATCTCCGCATTCTGGAATACCTTGTAACGTCCACCGACTGTACCTAGTACAGACTGTGAGTTGTCTTTGTTGGTACGGATAGTTGCGAAAGTGTTAGGCACTTCGAGTTGGCTAACACCTGTGTCTGATACGGCTGATGCATAGACATCAGCCAGTGATACGTGCCAGTCGAGACCAGCCTGTGTTGCTGCATCCTTTGCAGATGTAGCGGATACTTGCTCACCGATAATGCTGTATGCATTACGGCGTGAACGGATTGTTAGTTGTGACATGGTACTTCCTTTCGTGGTTGGTTGGATGTAAGGGTATCACATACGGCTGTTGAAATCAACAAGCGCATCTGATAGTTGGTCAAAGTAGTGACCCTGCCAGCAACGGATGCCGTCCTCTTCAGGACGGACGAACCACGTTACGTATGGGTCAGCTGTGCGGATGAATGCCTTGGCATCCTGTGTGTCAATCGTCCATAGGCAGAGGGCTATGTAGCCCGATTCATCCCATGCTCGCTTGAGGTCAACGATGACAGCCCCATTCTTGCAGGTGTCACCGATTCGTGGTGTTAGTGTGAGTGTTGTCATTGTTATGCCTCCTGTATGTATTCGATACGTGTGTCGTCGATAGACCACGTGTCTGTTTCAGTGTTATCGCCATCAATATCCCAGTCGATGTCAGCACTGATGCCGATATCTTCTGCGATTGAACGAGCATCATCTTCTGATTCTGCCGTCACCTTGAATGATGCATAGATGGTGTATCGCATCTGTACTTCGTACTCTTTGGTGAATACCAAAGTATTGCCGAATACCTCTTTAAGAATATTCGACAGGTCACCGAATGAAATCTCGCTGGACTCATCGCATCCATCATTTTGAATGATGTCATTCAGTTGTGTATATAGGTCACGTACTTTGTTGCGGTGTTCTTGTGTTAGGTTTGCATAGTTAGAAACCTTGGTTTCTAGGTCAGTCAGTTTCGTATTGAGTTGTTGCACTAGTACATCTGGTGCTACATAATCTGTGATTGTTGCTGTGAACGGTGTTTCTGTTGTCATTCTTCTTCCTCCTCTTGCTCGGTTGTGTCGGTTACTAACTTGTTTTCCTTGAGGTACTCAAGGACTAGTTCATCCGTAGTTTCATAGTCGATACCGAAGAAGTGATCGCCCATGTCTACGTGCCAGTGGTCCTTGACCATGCGGTCGAAGGCTTCTTCACGTGTAGATGTGAGCACTAAGTCCCAGTCATCTGGTCGTGTGTAGTAAGACTCGAGACTCTGCCAGATAGCAAGGTCTCGCATGCCACTGCGGTGCATGGCATCTGAGTAATGGCTAAGTAGATTCTCTACTTGGCTGATGCGGAATGATGCTTCCATTTGTTCCTCATTTCTTGGTTGCGCTGAATCGTATGTCGGACTTTCCGTATACGCAGAGCCCGCAGCTAACGCAGGCTGAGCCACTCGTTGAGATGAGTGGGATTTGCTTGGTAAGTGCAGGACATTTCGCACCTACCTTGCCAGTGATACGTACCATTTCATCCTCTGCATCTGCGAATGTGTCGGACAGGTACGCTAGTTTGGTATCTGTTTCATGCCGAACTTGTTCGGCTATGTGTTTGTTCTCATCATCTGTGCTGTAGTACAGCGAGAGATTGTCAAGTCCCGATAGGGAATAAGCAGCAGACTTGACACGTGTATAGCACCAGAACTGTACGTCCTCGTGCATCATGATTACTTTCTGCCATGCATACTCGTAAGTTTGATTGAAGAAGTCGCCGTCCCAGTGGATGCGGAATAACTTCGGGGCATTCCGTCTCTCACAATCCCTGATGAAATCAGTAATCATGTCATCAAGTAAGTCAACCATTTGGTTGACGTCAGCGTCCTTCAATAGTTGCCAGTTGTGAATGAGAACCTCACGCACTCCCTTGTATACACGCTCGAGCTTGCCTGCATAGCACACTTTCTCACAGATACTGGTTGCATCAGGACATGAGTATGCCTTGCCTGCTGGTAAGCCGAACGCATTAGCGATTGCAGACTGCTTGCCATTTGGTGTGACTAGGTTGGTTACCTTGCGGTCATTGCTTCGTTTCAGTGTTGCTTGCATTGCTTTCTCCTTTCGGTTTGGTTGAGCCATTATTCAAGAGCATAGATTCTCTATGCTATAAAGAACACACGTCACTCGTGATCGTATGTACACCATGGTTCAAGGTGATGTGCTTCGACTATCGTGTAGGCGGGAGCCGTTGGATAGCCCCGCCACTTCACTCCGTCTGGTAGTTGGATACTCTTATGAGTATCACCCTCCGATACTGCATAGATTGCTTCGACGCATGGCTCCACCATGGTCAGTGGCACAGGCGGATAGTGATTACCTGTGAGGTGGTATCCGATTGACTGTCGAATGTCTATGACATTCTCTGCTAGGTCTTGCGCTGTGTTACTTCCCATTAGATTACCTCCTTGATTGTTACGGCTCTGCCGTATTGCCAGATGAACTTCTCGAACTTATCACTGTCGGGTGACACGTCCTCCTCTTGCATTGCCTTGCTTATGTGACCTTCGGTGTCGTCGATTACGAAGAGGACAGAGTCCTCTACGTATTCCCACCAATCGCCGTTCTCGTTTGCTATGTACTTGGTCATGCGCTTACCTCCTTGGCTATGTCTTTGTGTACTTCACACTCTTTGAGTGTGTCTTCATCTACGAACGAGCCGTAGTTGCACTTCGTGCAGAGATAGTTCTCACAGGTTTCGCACATTTCCATTTGGTCTAGTGCTCCGCACTGTCTGCACTTGTCGTTGTATTCTTCGGTGGTTTCTTCGCAACCATTGGTATAAACAATGGTTCCACCCCATCCACCCTCTTCCTCGAACTCGAGCTCAAGCGTGGCGGTTGGGTATTGGCGTGATAGTTCAAGCATTGCTTCATTCGGTATGCCCCACGCTGTGTCGAAGTTGTAGAAAGTTATGCCCTCACCTTCGGTGAAGTCATCATTCTCGTATGCTTCTCTTGCTTCCCACTTCACACCCCAGTTGCGAATGTTCCAGTTGTACCAGTGATCGCGCCCGCTCTGGTCGTGTGTCTCTGGGTTGTCATGGTATGCATCAAGGTCGGTTGGCTTGATGATGTTCCAGAATGAGAATGGTTGTTCAACCATTTCCTTGACTCGCTCATTGGTACGCCAGTCAAGATGCTGTGATTCATAGGGCGCAGATACCTGCGCCCTAATCTGTGCTAGAACTTGAGGCTCTGCCTCAATAGATAGCGAATTGAATACCCAATTAGGCATTTGTGTACTCCTCCTTTGCTTGTCCGTATTTGATGTGAGTGTCGAATGGCACTCCGTTCACTGTCTTGTTGACGAAGTCAACTTCTACTACCTCGTCCCAGAAATCGGATGTGTCGTCTGTTACGTACAACCCGAACCCTGTTTCTGAGTTCCATTGGTCGCCGATTAGTTGTGAAACAACTATGCGACTACCATAACTAGGGTCATCCCAGCGTGGTCGTGCATTGTCTAGTGCATAGGCAAGGTCAACCTCCCATGAGTCTGCTCCCCAGTGTGAGTAAAGCGTAAGGTTCTTACCTGATTCGTCTTGCTTGAAGACGAAGTTGACACGTGCTCCCATTAGATTTCTCCTATCGCTTGCAGTTGTGAGAGAGCGTCGCCCCATGCGACACTCAATGTGTGGTACTTGGTTTCAACAATGACTGTATTCCAGTCATCTAGTTTCATAATCTCGACCCAATACATTGTGCCTGTGGGCGAGTTCTCATCTTCTTGCCAGTTGATTGCTACTTTGTAGTTCATGCTTCCTCCTCATCACAATCGCTGCCGAACATCTTTTGCCAGCAGGTATCACATGTCCCCGAGATAAGCAATTCTCTGTCTCCGACAGAGAGTTCAGGGAAGATGTCTTGCATGTAGCGTCGCTGTGAGCGAGGCATTTCGAGTTCAATCAACTGCTCGTCTGTGCAAGGGATGTGTGTAATCTCTCCGCATAAACGGCAATCTACTGCGAGGTAAGTGCTTGTTGACATTTGTTGCTCCTTTCTAAGCGACAAAAGAGGGGACAGCGATTTGCCGTCCCCCCTAAATAAGCACAACTTGTTGTGCTATCTTTGACGTGCGAGCCATTCACGAACGGCGCGACGAGCGACGTAGATTCCAGTAACAAATCCAGTCATGAATAGTGCTATTGCTATAGCAATGTAGTCTCCGTAGTACATTATGCGCGACCTCCCTTCAGCGTTAGGTATGCGTTTGGTTCAACCTTTTGGATTTCATCCAAAAGTGTGGTAAAGTTCGGGTATGCCTTGAAGGCTCCGAGGATTGCCTCAATCTTCTTCGAAGATTTGGCTGTGTTGGTAGTGATTCGCACCTTGGCGAAGATGCGCTTGTCATTCGGCTTCGACACATGAACAACTCCGTTCTTCACAACGGCGGTCAGTGTCTTAGTTTCAACTGTTCTCATGGTTATTCCTTTCGTCAATCGCCGAACCGCTTTGATTCGACCCCCTTTATCAAACAAATCTTCGATTTGTTATCAAGAAAAGACAGGTGTGCATGGATCATGTGCGCGAGCTACGACTTGCCCATACGTATGACCTGCTATCAGCCAATACGTATCTCTCGCCATACAGGCATGACACGTATGGCGACACGGCATGTACACATGACGTGGAGCACAGGCACATCACACATGACATGACACATGACGGAGCCAACACACCGAGGATTTACGCTTGAGATTTGACATTCGGCTCGAGGTGTGAGATAATGTTTGTCGTTGGGAGGTGGTCTCTCAGCATTAGACGAAAGGCACAGCAATGAACACAGCATGGACACAGGATGATTTACTAGTAAATCTCAAGGCAGAGGTGCAGGACGTAAAGCATGCGTACAACGTACCGAGCCTGAATCACATCCCTGATTTCGAGTTGGTTCCCCTCGCACATGCACAGTTGGGCGACCTTGTTCATCTCGGTAAGGGTCGCGTTGGTATCGTATTTGACCGCGTGGAGAATCGCGGTGTAGTTGAGTTCAGTATTGTGGGCGACACGCTCCGCGTAATTATGAAGCGAATCGCTCTATAAGATAGTTAGGCTTGCCCCTCGCGTCAGCACAGGCGCGGGGGGTTTTCGCCTGTCCGCGCACACGTTTTTCCTAGGCTCACGCATAGATGCGTGGGTCTTTTTTTTGTGTCGCGCCCTTGACGACCCCCACGTTGTTTAGCACCACCCCCACCCCCTCCCCCCACTATCTCCTAAATTATTTTCACCAGAAAACCAGCTCTGACCAGCACTTATATAAATAAATAAAAATATTTACCAACAGCTCTTGAAACACGCCGACGCTCTAGCCCCCTATATAGGTATAGGGCGAAATACCTATTGAGCCCTCAAAGGCGGGCTTATTGCCCGCCTAATAAGATTACCTATGCATGAGTGGGGATACTTCTGCCCAGACCCCTCTGTACTACTACAGACCCTGGAGTCCACATTGGAAAGAAATCTTTCACCAGAAGAAGCTCGTAAAGAACTGATTGATTTGGTGCGCCAAGGGCGCACTATCGCTGATGCCCTAAAGGTTATTGGTAGATCTCGTTCTTGGTATGACACTCAACGCCGAGAAGCCGAGGGCTTCTCAGCTTATGTAGATAATGCTCGGTTTAGAACCGCAGACCTCGCAGAAGATGCTCGGTCTGGTCTATCTGACTTTGCGGAGTTTTCTGAGAATTACTTGGCAACCAAGGTTCCACCACATATGATGAATGTGGTAGACATGCTGGAAGGCAAAGATCCTTCTTGGTTACATGACAGCATGGTCTACGAAAAAGGGTCGGCGGGTCTCTCCCGCCTCTTGGTAAACGTACCCCCTAACCACGCCAAGACAATGACGATCACGATTAACTACGTGACCTACCGAATTGTCAAGAATCCTAATATCAACGTCATGGTTATTTCCAAGACGCAAGAGCAAGCCAAGAAGTTTCTCTACGCTATCAAGCAAAGATTGACACATCCTCGGTACGCTGACTTACAGGCAGCCTTTGGTCCAGTAGATGGATACAAAGCAACCGCCGACCAGTGGTCGGCTAATAAAGTTTATCTTGGTGGAGACACCAGAGATTCAGATGCCAAAGACCCAACCATTGAAGCTATTGGTATGGGCGGGCAGGTTTACGGAAACCGTGCAGACCTCATTGTTCTCGATGACGTCGTCACTCTCTCTAACGCGGGAGAGTGGGCTAAGCAACAGGAATGGATTAGACAGGAAGTCGCTTCTCGTCTCCCACCTGGCGGTGGTCAACTCTTGGTAGTTGGCACACGAGTTGCAGCGGTTGACTTATATAAAGAACTTCGCAACAAACAGCATTACACCGATGGCGTATTGCCATGGTCATATTTGTCCATGCCTGCAGTCTTAGAATATGCAGACAAGCCTGAAGACTGGAAATGTCTTTGGGAAAAGACCGAACAACCTCTTACGGATACTGACGTACCCGACGAGAATGGAATGTTTGATCGATGGACAGGACCGCGTCTAACGGCGGTCCGTAACGAGGCAGGACCATCTAAGTGGTCACTGGTTTACCAGAACCTCGATATTGCGGAGAATGCAATCTTCGACCCGATATGCGTCAGAGGCGCAGTAAATGGAATGAGAAAATCGGGTGCGCTGGTTGCAGGCGCAGCAGGACATCCTAATAATTGCGAGAACTTTTATCGCATTATTGGTATTGACCCAGCAATGTCTGGTGATACCGCTGCTGTTGCCTATGCGGTTGATCGCAGAACACACAAACGCTACGTCATGGATGTTCACATCATGACAGCCCCAACACCTGCAGCAATCCGTTCTCTTATTAGGGAATGGACCGATGCGTATAAACCGCATACGGTCATTGTGGAATCAAATGCTTTTCAGCTTTTCCTTACACAAGACGAAGAGATTCGTAACTTCCTGTCGACTAGAGGTATTAGTTATAGACCTCACTACACAGGAAACAATAAGCAGGATCCAGAGTTTGGCGTAGCCTCTCTGGCTCCTCTGTTCGGAACCATCACTAAGCGAGATGGTGTCATGAACAACTTCAAGCATGCTGATGACAACTTAATTGAGTTACCAGACAGCTCGAAGAATGAACACGTTAAAAAGTTAATCGAACAACTTGTTACCTGGCAACCAGGAGTACAAGGCAAAAAGCTCAAGATGGACGCCGTGATGGCGTTATGGTTCTGTGAGATCGTAGCAAGAGAAACTTTATTAACTTCGACTAACGTACCAAACTTTATAAACAATCAATTCACACCTCGTGGAGAGATTGAATCCAGGTACATCATCAACTTAGATGACCTTGCTGCAGCGCAGCGAGCCGTGAGATTGTGATATTAATGAAAGAACTTGTACAAGCATTCGAGCAATTAAAAGCTCGTAACTCCGAGCGCGATAAGCGCATGCGCGAGGTTGCATTGGTAAGAGCGGGTAACGCTGACCAAGTCTTCCGTGGTTTATTTCCAGAGGGCGTATGGTCACGTCCAATTATCGCTAACCTCATCGATGTCGTTGCACGAGATGTTTCTGAACAAGTCGGTGTTCTTCCTACCATTACTGCTGCTGGTGATTCATCACTAGATGATAACCAGCGTACCAAGGCTGACAAGCGTACAAAGATTGCCAACTATTATGTTGCTGCATCTCGACTTGGTACGGAACTACTGCGTGGCGCAGATCAGTTAGCAACTTACGGCTTTGTTCCTTTTAGAGTTGAACCAAACTTCAAAGACAAGCGACCACATATCCATGTGGAAAATTCCGTAGGTGCTTATTACGATATGGATCGCTACGGTGTTGTTAACACCTACGCTCGTCTATATCACCGTAAAGCTGGAGACTTGGCTGCTCACTTCCCCGAGCATGCCGATGCAATTCTCCAATCAAATACTTATACACGTGGCGATGGCAACAGCTTGTTACAAGTTGTACGTTGGACAGATAAAAACAAAACTGTTCTTTTCTTGCCAGATCGGGGAGGTCTAGTACTTGCGACAACACCAAACAAGACAGGCGTCGTCCCAATTGCAATTGCTCAACGCCCTTCTCTCGATGGAGAAAGTCGGGGTCAATTCGACGATGTACTACCTGTTTACGCAGCGAAAGCGCGACTTGCTCTTCTTACTATGGAAGCTGTCCAGAAGTCTGTTGAAGCTCCTCTTGCTCTTCCCAATGATGTTACTTCTCTATCCATTGGTCCTGATTCAGTCATTCGCTCGAACAGTCCTGAAAAGATTAGGCGCGTCAATCTAGACGTACCACAATTTGCATTTGCAGAGAACAATGTTCTTGCAGATGAAATGAAACTTGGAACACGTTTTCCTCAAGCACGTGCAGGACAAGCAGAAGGATCAGTAGTTACTGGTCAAGGCGTAAAGGCTTTGATGGCAGGCTACGATTCACAAGTTAAGATTTACCAATCAATCCTTGGTGAAGCAATCGGTCAAGCAATTTCATTTGCTTTTGCAACCGACGAAGCATACTTTGCTGAAATTACTCGTGAAGTATCTGCGACAGCCAATGGAGTTCCTTACAAGTTAAAGTACAAGCCAAGTTCCGATATCAATGGCAACTATGGCGTGACCGTTGAGTACGGTCTTATGGCAGGTTTAGACCCTAACCGTGCATTGGTATGGGGTCTACAAGCTCGTGGAGATAAGTTAATCTCTCGTGGAATGTTGCGTCGCAACCTTCCTATCTCGCTTAATGCTGGTGAAGAAGAGCGAGCAATTGACATCGAAGAGATGCGTGATTCTCTTAAAGCGTCCGTATCACAAATGGCTGCAGCAATTCCACAAATGGTAATGCAAGGTCAAGATCCGATGAAGATTGTAGAAAAGATGGCAAGCGTTATTACAGATCGCAAGAAGGGTATTCCTCTTGAGGATGCAGTAGCAAATGCTTTTAAGCCAGAACCAGCACCACAAACCCCAGAAGGTCAGGCAATGCCAGAACAACCAGCAGTACCTGAACCTGGTATGGGTGGACAAGCACCACAACTTCCTCAAGGTAGACCACCTATGCAAGAACTTCTTGCAGGTCTCACAGGTGGAGGAAATCCAAATCTAGCAGCGAGAGTAACTCGTCAAATCCCAGCATAACTAAGGAGAAATAAATGTTCGGAAAGCAAGGAAAGCCAGCCAAGGCAAATGTCGGCTCACCAATCATGGGCAAGAAGAATGGTGGAGCAGTAAAAGGTGGCGGAAACGTCAAGCAAGGCATCATTACCAAAGGCACAAAGGGCAACAAGAACAAGCTTAAGTAAAGCTTAACAAATATTAAGTAAAGGATAACTATGGCAGCGAAGAAACCAAAAGCTCCGAAGAAGTTTAAGCAGGCGCGTAAAGCTGCCGTAGCCGATGCCAAGGGAGCTTTCAGTGGAAAGACCAAGGCGGTACGCCGTGACCCTATGGCAAAAGTATCTGCAGAAGATAAAGCAGTTCTTTCAGAAGTAAAGAAGGAAGCCAAAGCAGGTTACATTACCGACGATAAAGGTAATAAAATATTTAGTAAGCCAACTGAAACAGCGCAAGAGCGTTTTGCTCGTGACCGCCGTGAGGCTAAAGCAGCAGTTGATCGCATGTATGAAACAGAAGATGCTAAGACAGCTAAGGCTAAAGGTGTTGTAGAAGTACAAGGAAAGAAATACAACACTGGTGGTCCAGCAGAAAAGAAAATGGCTGAACTAAGAAAAGTTCAAACGCCTAGCAAATCTGTTGCTAAAGTAGGTTCAAAAAAAGATAAGCTAAAAAAGGCTATTGGCTCTGCGGAAAAATCACAACGCAAGACAATGGATATGTCAAAATCTCCAACCAAGCCTGCTACAAAGAAGCCATCTGTAACAAAGTCAATGACTCGTGCAGAAAAGTCTGCTGCCAATAAGGCAGCATGGGCAAAGATGACACCAGCAGAACGTAAGAACTGGGCAGCGTCAAAACCTGCAGCATCAGCTGCTTACCCAAAGACAATTAAAAGCGGTAAGTCAACAAAAACTTTTGGTGAAATTAGCAAAAATGTTGCAGCCAAAACAGGTGTTGCAGCAAAAGGTGAACTTAAGACAGCAGCAGAAGTTGATAAGTATAAGGCAGCAGTTGCGTCAGGCAAGTCAAAGGGCGAAGCAGTTCGTATTGCTAAAGGTGGAACATCTAACCTTCCTGCAGTAGTTGCAAAGAAGGGCGCAGGCACAGTTGCTACAACTGGTGCTAAGTCAGCAGCAAAGAAAATTACTGCAGGCACAGTTGCACGTGCAATTGGTAGAGGCGCATATAAGGCAGTTGGCGGAAAAGTCGGTCTTGCAATTACAGCAGCAGGTCTTGCAGCAGGTCCTATCCAAAGAAAATTAAGTGAAGGAACCAAGGGTCGTACAACTTGGGATCTAATGAATGCTGGAACTCTTCGTCCAGCACCAAAAACTACAGCAGACTATGGTCGTGCTGTTCCAGGTGGACTAAAAGGAAAAGGTAAAGCAGCTGCAGCAGCAGCTGGAGTTACAGCAGGTGCAGCAGCAATGAAGCAGCGCAGTAACCAACCACGTATTACTGGTCAAGGTAAATACAAGAATGGCAAAGCCCCTACTATTAATTCAGGTGGATCAACTACTACCTATAAAGTAGAAACTGGCGACACACTTTCAGGTATTGCTAAAAAGGCTGGCGTAACTCTTGCAGAGTTAATGGCAGAAAATAAAAAGATTAAAGACCCTCGTAAGATTTATCGCAACACAACGGTAAAGATTCCTGCAAAGGGTAAGACACCTACACCAATGTACACAGGTCCAGTTCCATACGTACCAGGATCTAAAGCAGCGAAAGCATACGAAGCTTCAAGAAAGAAGTAATCCATGTCCATGATGCAACCTAATCCTGGCGCGGTATCTGGTCCTGGAAAGTTTTCCAAGCGACCAGATGTACCAGCACAGGGTGCTAAAAGGTTACCTAATGCAGCCTACGGCGAGCAAAAAGATTTCCTTGCACAGCAAGCGGGAGCACCAATGGCAAAAGCTGCTAACCCAATGGCTGGCGTTATTCCATTGTCTGCGCCAACCAACCGACCAAGCGAACCTGTTACTGCAGGTATTGATGCAGGTCCAGGTCCAGGCAGTGAAGTACTAGGACTTAAAGCACCCAGTGATGTACAGGTTGAAGATTTAACTGTATTGCAAAAGTATTTACCTTTAATGATGCAATTTGCAGATTCGCCTAACTCAACTGGAACAATGAAAGCATTTGTTAAATATCTACGGAGTCAAACTGAATGAAAGTATTCAAGAAGTTCGAGGAGAATCTCGAGTATCTTGGGTTTGAGTTGGCTCCAATAGCATGGGATTTAGCTCGTTTTCCTTTTGAGTCTGATAGTGATCGCATTGATTTGCTTAATCAATTAACTACAGCTCCAGAAGGGGGAATGACTAATGTCGCAGATGCAACCGCAGCCAACACCAACTCCCAACTGGTGGGATAAGTACTACGCTGAAACACCACAGACTCCTCCTGGACCAGTATATTCGCCTGTAGATTCTTTTAAGAAACAACAGTTTGATAATACTAAAGTCGGAGGAATTGAAAAAGCTGTAGTTCCTAAGATTGCTTCTGGAATTGAAAAGGCAAAGAGCAGTCCATTTGGATTCATTGTAAATCCTGCAATGAAAGCAATGGAGTTAGCAGGCAAGTATGTTATTCAGCCTGCAACACAGGCTGTCTCTACTGCCCTTCTCGTTCCGCAGGCTCTTGCTCAAGGTAAAGGTGTATCTAGTTTTAGATATGCTTCACAGCAATCTAAAAAGATTTCAATGGGTCAAGCTCTTGCCACCACTGTTGGCGGTGCTGTTGGTTCTGTATTGCCAGATGCAATTACACCTACATTCATGGACAGCAACTTTAATGTCTTTGATGATAAGCAACGAGATAAAGCATTCAGAGATGAATGGCTAGGCATCGTTACATCAGGTGCAACAGACCTAACACTTGCAATGCTTGGTACTAAAGGCGCAGGTGCGCTAACTCGTGCTGGCGTTAAAACTGCAGTAGGATCAAAGAAGATTCTTACAACTTCGGACATGAATACATTCCGCAGTAAAGTTGAAGAAACTGTTGCATGGGCTGCTGCAAAAACAGGTGAAGCACCTACATCTGGTCTTGGTGTCCTTATTGATGATGCAGTTAAAGAGACAAATTTAACTCGCCTTGCTGCTAATCCTTTGATTTCAGAAACTGCAAACCCATATCGCACAGCAACAATTGTATCTCGCCTCGATAATCATCGAGATGTTGGAGATTACTTGCTTGCAGAACGCGGTGACACTGCAGCATTCATGCGTTTGATGCAAAGCAAGCCAGTACTTGCTGACCACATTGACAATTATGGTCTCAACCGCTTTGAACCAATTACAGATTTTTCAAAGATTGGCTTAGATGCAATTAGTCCTAAGTTGACTACTCGCTATCAGGCTATCATTGATGCTAAAAGAGCAACAGATCCTAAGTTTTCTGATGCACTTGATGACTTTATGTCCAAGGCAACCAGTGGTGTACTTGAAAGTTACCAGCCAGGCAAGTATGGCGTATTAGAAAAGCTAAACCTCGGTAAGCAGAAGCTTGCTTTGCAAGCTAAGTATGGTGATATCAAGTTATTTGGTCGAGATGGTGGCGAAGGTTGGCGTTCAACCGTATACCAGACTGATGTTTATGACCGTGCTATCCGTGCCATTGCATGGGTAGGGTCAGGTCGACCACAAGGTCACATCAATATTTCTAATCCACGCCGATTTGAAGCAGCAAATGATTTGCTATCAGACCTTAACCGCTTGCAAATGCTACGCGGTACAGAAGGTGCAAAGTTTAAGCGTGATATGGTTGAGAAGTTTCTTGCAGCGCAAGATGATACTCAACGAGCAATGGCACTTGCACAAGTAGAGCAGCAAGTAATGATTAGACTTGCTAAGAATTATGGCGTTCGTGGTATTGATGATATCAAAACTAACAAAGATGCCATAGATCAAATTACTAAGTGGCATTCTGGTGCTAGTGAACGTCGTCAAACACTGACACAATACGCAACTAAGCATGGATTTATACCAGATGAAGATGGCAACCTTAACGTAACCAACTTCTTTGCTGTATCAAATGAAGCACAGACAGTACCAATGCTTGATTTCCGTAAGTTGGAGATTGAAGTTATCTTGAATACCAAGCGTTCGCTTGGTGCAAGAGCACCAATTACCAAGGGACAAGAACTTGGAGCATTTGCTTCTAAAGGTGGCATGGCTTTAGGTCAGATTCTTGACACAGCCAACATGGTTTTCAACAACTTAAACCTACTTCGTTTTGCATACATCCCAAAGAACTCAATGGTTGATCCGTTTGCTCGTGGCAGCATGGCACTTGAGTCAATGGAACTTGTTAAGAATGGTTTGCCTGGAACAAAGAACATCATTTATAACACAAGCCTACGTGCAGAACAGGCGAAGCGTTGGATTCCTGGCACTAACAGTGCAGCATCACGACGTCAAGAAAAGGCTGTCCTTAAAGAAATGGATATTCTTGCTGGCGATCTTAAACTTGTGGTTGAACCATGGGAAGCAGCACAAAAGAACTTTGATGCAGCAGAAATAGCGTGGCAAGCAGCACGTACAACGCAAGCAAAAGCAGAAGCTGCAGCCAAGAAGGCTACTAAAGCAAACCAAGCGCAAGCAGATGCTGCAAAACATGCAGCAGACTACGAACTTTGGAAAGCACAAGATGCTTTCTACAAGGCAACCGATGAATTAGATCGCACTGGACAGGCTGTTAATGGTCTTTCAGTTCTTATTGAAAAGAAACGTGCTCTTATTTCAGACGAGGCTAAAGCACAAGGTGCTTTACGCCAACGCAAGAATCTAGGTCAAGAAGCAGAAGTTATTACCGTTAACGGTAAGGACTACACAATTGCTGGTCTTGCAGATCCAAACATTCGTGGTGCTAAAGCCTACATGTCTGAGATCGATTCAACACAAAACTTTTATAGCACATCTATGCAGGCTGAATACAGCCGTCGTCTACGTGCTGAAGGCTCACGATTTGTAACAATCAAGCGTAACGAAGGCAAGCCTTACTGGAATGCATTAGCACATATTGCTAATCGCCAGATTCGTAACGAACTTGAAATGCCTTTAGGCATGATGATGCGTGGAGATTCAGACTCACAGATTCTTAAGTGGTTATACACAGGAGATGCTGGTAAAGAGTACCGTCGTCGTATGTCGTCTCGTGCAGGTCACGTCATGACACAAGATGAGTTTGCTGCATGGATTAGCCAGACTAGCGACAAGCTTCGTAAGATGTATCCAAGCGAAGAACTACGCAAACTTATTCTAGAACGTGATGTTTCAATTAAAGAAACAGAGATTCTTTTACGTAATCGTCCAGATTTATTGGAATCAATCGAAGGTCCAAACATTAATCTTAATGATTTGAACTGGGCTGAAAAAAGATTTGCTAACGTTGCTGGCGTCACCGACGCAGCATGGCGTATCCTATCTGCAACTGAAAACAAGATGGTTCGCAACCCATTGTTCTTGAACTATACAAGAGATGAAATGCGTACACTTATCAATGCAGCACAACGTGCTGGCATTGATCCATCAGATGCAGTGGTTAATAACCAGATGCGTCAGATTGCTTACCGTAATGCACTTGCACGTGTAGAACAAACTCTTTATTCTTCACGTCGCCTTACTAACGGTATGTACGCTGCACGATTTGCAATGTCATTCCCTCTAGCATTCTTCAATAGCCAAGCAGTTGCCTTGAAGTTGATGGCAAAGAATCCAATGAACGCATACTGGTATAACAGTATTGCCAATGCCTTTGATAACTTCGAAGCTTACGAAGATCAAGATGGAAACACATACAAGAAGATGGCTGATGTTCCAGCAGGAACTCAAGTAACGGTAAAGTATCCATTACCACTAGGAGACAAACTTCCTCAATGGGCAAAGGATGCACTTAAACCATACACAGATTCACGTGGTGGTGGGCTTAAATGGAATCCAAAGCAAATGGAGTTCATGATTGCAGACCCAAGCGTATCTTGGTTTGGAACCGTTGGAATCTCACAACTTGTTAAAGATGGATTTACAGCACCTCTTGGTTTATGGACAATCCATGGCGAAGATATTGCTAAGAACTTACGTTCTACATTTGGTGATGACTTCTACGAGAACAGCATTCTTTTTGGTGGATACCCACAAGAAGGTGGCAATTTAGTAAGCACAGCGATTAACACAATTGCTCCAGGTTATCTACGTTCAGCACTTGACAAGGTTGGAATCCTGCGTAGCGATAGATTTGTTGATGAAGTATTTACTAACTACCGCGTTCTTTACTCAGAGTGGGATCGTAATGGTCGTGTAGGGGAACCTCCTAGCATGGCTGTTGCTGCTAAAGCAGCAGGCAACATGTCTTTTATTCGCTCAGTAGTGCAGTTCTTTGCACCAATTTCAACAACATTTGATCCAGTAACTCGTGCTGCTACACAGTATTACAGCGACTTACTAACTCAATATAACGGTGACTACGATCTAGCACAGAAGAAGATGGAAGAAGAATGGGGTATTGACTCCATTGCTTTGATTGGTTCTAACCAAAAGAATATTGCGGGAGTGGCAGCAAACTACTCAGACATCAAGATGATTCGTAATAATCCAGAACTTCTTGAGAAGATTGGTCGTTGGGATACTAAGTATGCAGGAATGTTATCTGCTGGATACGGTGAATTAACCGATGAATATTCAACAGAGATTGCTGCAATCTATAAGAGACTTAACTTCCCAGGTGGATATAACTCTCCTCTTACACAGAAGAAGAGTGCAGAAGAACTACGAGTAGATATTGAATCACGTCGTGGTTGGGCTGAGTATCAAAAAGCTACAGAGTGGCGTGATGCAATCATGGCTCAATATGGTGTTGGTTCTACATACGAAGTTAGGTATCAATCACTTGGAATCAAACAACAGTTTGACTCAATGGTTAAGTCAATTCAATCCGACTTCCCAGGTTGGGCTGATAATCGTTCAGCAAGTCAGAAAGATTTCTGGGGTGTAACAATCCCAGCAATCCAAGAGATTGCTAATGATCCAAAGTGGAGACAATACGCTGACGGTAAGAGCGATAAGTGGACAGAGATTGCCTACTGGTTAACTCAAGCCAATGCGTTCAGAGAACAATACACAGCAGCGATGAACAGTGATAGGCGCAAAGCAGATCTTAAAGCACAGTTCTCGCAATTTCATTACAACTTTATGCAGGTTGCAAGCGATGAGTTTTCAACATTTGCAGCAAGGTGGTTAGAGAATATGCCCGAACTAAGTACAGAATTGGTGGCAGGATAATGGTAGCTAAAGATACAGACAAAGACGGTATCCCAGATATCTATGACAACCTGCCTAATTACCCAAACCCAAATCAAGTAACTGGCAAAGGTACAGTCAATAGTGCTGGTGGTTATCCATCCTTTACTCCTAACGTTCCTGGCATTCAATTGCCTGGTCTTCCACCTGCACGTTATGCATCACCTGATGAAGCAAAAGAGTGGTTTAAGTATCTGCCAACCAAGAACAAGGCTATGTACAATGATTTCATTGCAGACCTTGCACGTAAGGGCATAGCTAAAAAATATGCACAACTTGTATGGAATGATGCGGTTGGTTGGACACAATCATTAGGTAGCACAAGTGGCAACCCATTTGAGTATCTCAATGTTATGGATCCATCTATGTACAGAGCCGAAGGCACTGGACCAAAATATGGAACTCAAGCTGTTAAAGATACACGTATTACACAATACAGCGGTTCTTCTGCTGCTCAGCAAATCAATGATGAGATGGAGCGCAGACTTGGTCGCAGAGCGACACAAGCAGAAATTGATGCTTATACAGCAGGCGTAAATGCAGCAGCAAAGAAGGAACCTTCTACATATCAGGGAACTACAACAACTGCTGCACCAAAAGGCAAGAACACTATGGGTTCTACTACTTCAACTGGAACCCAAGGAACTGGTTTTGATCCAACAATGTTTGCTCGCAACTTTGCAATGTCTCGTCCAGATTATGCTGAATCATTTGCAGCCAATACATTCTTAGGTCTTGTTGAAAAACTTCTTAAAGATCCAAATGCAATCGGAAATGTGGTTGGTAGCTAATGGCATATACAGTTAAAACTGGCGACACGCTTAGTAAGATTGCTGCTGCCAACGGAACAACAACCGCAAAAATTATTGCAGCCAATCCATTCTTAAAGACTAATCCAAAGTATAACGGCGGAAGCACAATCTTTAGTGGTACTGTCCTTCAGATGCCAGCACAGGCTGGTGCATCAACTGGCTTAAACACAGCAGTTAATAATGCAACCAGTGGAAATAATACAGGAACTAGCACTGGAACTTCTACTGGAACATCAACTGGAACATCAACACAGGCTGCAACTAATATTGATAAACTTGACAAAGCTACGTTGCAAGCAAGGTTCGGTATTGCTGCTGGTGTTATTGGTGCAGACCCAAGTCTTGAAGCAGTTCTTAATCAAATCCTAGATCAACAAATTACATCTGAGGCACTCATGACTCAGATGATTCAAGGTACTGCATGGTACAAGAATCAAACAGATACTCAACGTCAATACGCTTACTATAAAGAAACTAACCCAGGTCAATACGCTGCAGATTTACAACTTAATGCAAGCAATATTGTTAAGCAATTTATGGGTAATGGCATAAGTATTACAGCAGCAGAAGCTATTGATTATGCACAGCAAATGATGCAGTCAGCCATTATTAAAGATGGCAAGGTTGTTCGATACGACCAAGAGTTTCTTAATAAGATTATGTCTAAGTCAATTGACTTTAGCAAAAAGAGTGTCATTGGTAACAAGACAATCTATAACCTAACTGGCAAATTAGAAACTGTAGCCAACGAGCTTTATAAGCGAGCATGGGAATATGGATTTCCTAACAGCATGTCTAATACACGATTCGAAGGCTGGTTTGAAAACAGCATGAAGGGTCTTATTGCTGGAACCCTTAACGCAGAAGATCTAGATAATGAACTTCAAAAGCGAGCAATGTCAATGTTCCCTGGTCTTACAACACAATTATCTCAAGGCAAGACGCTACGCGACGCAGCCGATCCATGGTTAACAGCAATCGCTGACACATGGGAAATGGATGTTAACTCACTAGATCTCAACAATGATTATGTACAACGAGCCCTTAACTACACAGATGAAAAGGGAAATGTTGGAACCATGAACCTTTACGATGCCAAGAAGATGGCTCGTCGTTCTGGCAACTGGGATTATACAAGCACAGCAAAAGAGGAGAAGACCAAGATTGCATCAACGATTCTCCGCGACTTCGGATTCCTGGGGTAAATAGATGCCAAGAGATTATATGTCAGATGGCGGAGATTATTCACCGCTTGCATCAGCAGTAGCTGATTATGGAATGACAGCTAGTGAGAAGAATGCTTCCGCTGCATCTAAGTCAGGTACGGTTGCTGCTTCAGCACCAGCTGATACAACACGTGACTTTGTAACAGTTAAACCAGGAGATACATTCTCTGCTATTGCCAAAGCAAATGGCATGACAGTTAAAGAACTTCTTGCTATTAACCCAACCATTGATAATAATCCAAAGTATAACAATGGTGCAATGATTTGGTCTGGCACAAAGATTTACACAGAGCCAGCAAAACCAACCACTGGAATTAATGCAGCAGCTAAAGGACCTATTGATAGTGCTCCTTATACACCAAGCGATACTGGAACAGCAACATCTACTAGCACTGCAACCTCTACCGCTACTAGTACCGCTACTAGCACTGCAACTTCTACCGCTACTAGTACTACCACTAGTACTGCTACAAATACAGCTACAAGCACATCTACTTCTACCGCTACATATGGTGGATCTACAACATTTATTAATCCAGTAACTGCAGCAACTGCTGCAGTTGATACACAGATTGCAGATTTGCTTAATCAAATTGCAGCAATGCAGGCTACATTTAATAAGCCAGTAGCAAAGACTGTTGCATACGAAAAGACTATTCGTAAAACTGGTGGAGTTGTAGAAGTCTGGCAGGTTATGTCAGATGGAACCATGGGCAACATGGTTGATACATACACAGATTTTGGTGCTAAAGATTCCGTATTAAAGATGTTTGAGAACACAGGTCTTGGTGTTGGATTTATTGATTCATTAAATAAGGCAATCGATAAGGTATATGAAGAAAACATTATGCCAACCGATGCTCAGATTCTTAATAGCATCTATGATAGTGAGGCATATAAGACTCGTTTTGCTGCCAATGAAACAATTGCACAGCGTATGAAGGATGGCAAAGGTCGTCCTGGTGACAGACTTCTTACACCATATGAATACATTCAAGCTGAAAAGGGATATGAAACAATCCTTCGTGAAGCAGGTCTACCAACAGGATTTTATGACACGCAAGACGACTTCCGTCGTCTTATTGAAAATAGCGTTAGCTCTGCTGAACTAACAGATCGTGTCAACATTGCCCGCAATGCATTACAGAATGCAGATGTACAAACCAAGCAGGCACTTAAAGATTACTATGGCTGGACAGAGGGCGAATTAACCGCCTACTTACTTGACAGCGAAAAAGCTTTTGACTTGGTTAACTCTAAGTTTAAGTACACAACAGAACAAGCCAAGCAGATGTACGGTGCTGCTGAAATTGGTGGTGCTGCTCTTCGTGCTGGTCAATTATCTGACCAAGCATTTGCTGAAGAAATTTACAAAGCAGGCAAGGGTGCTCAAGCAGAATCAGCATTCCAGTCAGCAGCAAGTCAACAAGCTGATTACCAAAGACTTCTTGGTCTATATGGTGAACAAGCTGGAACACAAGATCTTGCTCGTGAAGAACTGGCTCTTGCTGGTGGCTCAGATGTCACATTAAAGAAGAAAGCACTTGCCTCTAAAGAACGTGCGATGTTTGCACAGAAGTCAGCAATTGATACGTCGTCTCTTGGACGTCGTGCTAAAAAAGCTGACGTATAAATAGGTTCCGTTCCTGACCGACCAGCCCAGGTAACGTGTATCAGTCTGGCAGTCATCACGTCTATGAATCACTTCCCCTGGTGAGGAGTACGTGTGGTGCAAACCCGATGAGGGTCCAACAACTAATAGGGAGAAAACAATGGCAGAATATACAGAGTACGAGTTCGAAGACGATACTGAGGACTACGGTACTGACTTAGTAAAGAAACTACGCAAGCAAGTGGATCAACTTTCCAAGCAACTTAAGGAACGTGATTCAATACTTGAGGAGTATCAGACCTATAGTCACGAAGCAGCAATCGGTGAAGTCTTAGAAAGTTTCGGACTCAACCCAAGAATCGCAGCATTTATTCCATCGGATATTGAAGCCGACGAGGATTCAGTAGCTGAATGGTTAAATGAATACGGCGATGCCTTTGGCATATCTGCCGTTGATGAATCAGAGTCTTCTGAAGAAGACCCTGATGCTCAAGCATTTGAGCAAATGTCAGAGTTTGAAGATGGTGGAATCGATCCAAATATTGGTCGAGACATTCAGTCGTTGATTGCTAACGCATCATCACCTGAAGAACTCACCAACTTCTTAAAACGCTGATTAATCCAAATCAACCCTAACAGAAGGAATTAAACGTGCCAACAACACCAGCCACGTCAACAACGACATCAACGATGTCGAACTTGATCCAGACTGCGTATGACAAGTACATTGAGTTTAACCTTCGTTCAGAACCAATGTTCCGCAAGTTTGCGGACAAGCGTCCTGTCGATGTAACAAACCCAGGTAACACTGTCGTATTCCAGGTCTACACAGATCTATCTCGTGCTACATCAGCACTAACTCAAACAGCAGATCCAGATGCAGTAGAACTCAGCAACACCAACAAGGTTAACGTTACAGTTAACGAATACGGTAACGCTGTAATCACAACTGAGCGTCTTGCTCTTGAGTCTCTTTCAGCTATCGACCCAGCAGTTGCAGACATGTTGTCATTCAACATGCGTGACTCACTTGACTCACTCGTATGGGGCAAGTTGACAGCACTAGCAACAGGTCGTTACACAGGAACATCATCAGCCGATGAGTCAACACTCAACGGACAAGATGTGTCTGCATCTACTTCAGCAGCTAACATGACAGCAGCTCTTGCTCGTCGTGGTGTTGCTAAGCTTCGTGGTGCATCAGTGCAGCCACGCGACGGTGGATTCTACACCGCTCTTATTCACCCAGACGTATCTTATGACCTACGTTCAGAAGCACAGTCTTCAGGATCTGCTGTATGGCAGCTCCCACACACATACACCGAAGCTGGTGTAGGTAACCTATGGTCAGGCGAGATCGGAATCTACGATCAGGTTCGTTACATCGAAACTCCTCGTGCAGAATCCATCTCAGGTTCTGGTACATCAAAGGTATACGCAACAGTTCTTCTTGGTAAGCAAGCTCTTATCGAGGCTGTCTCATATGAGCCAAAGACTGTTATCGGTCCAGTTACAGATAAGTTGATGCGCTTCCGCCCAGCGGGTTGGAAGGGTCTACTTGGATGGAACGTCTTCCGTACAGAAGCACGTTACGTCATCAAGACCAAGTCAAGCATCGCGTCTTAATTTGGCGGAGAGGGGCAGGCAACTGCCCCTCTCTACTTTAAGGAAACCATGAGCGACGAATTAAACCTTGTGACACCGCTTCAGGCTTACGCCTTTGAAGCACATGAAATGTACCAAGCGTTTATTAACGCTGGGTTTACTGATGGTGAAGCGTGGGATTTATTACTGCGTCAACTACCAGAGTGGGAGTTTCCCGCACCAATGTCAAGTATCAATGTAGATGACGAGGATGAAGAAGATGTCAATGAAGAATGAAAAGTATCCTTCAATGAAAGCCATGAAGAAGCACGAGAAGTCTGAAGGCAAGAAGGAAATGATGATGGAGTACGGCAAGAAGAAAATGGGCGTTAAGAAACCAACTGTTAAGAAGAAGGGTAAGTAACATGCCAGCAAAGATGTGCAAGAAGTGCGGTAAAGCTAAGTCGAAGTGTAAGTGCTAATGCCAAAGAAATCAATCAAAGCAGTAATGCATGAATTTAAAGCAGGCGGATTACATTCTGGCAAAGATGGCAAAGTAGTTAAGAACCCAAAGCAGGCAGTTGCTATTGCACTGTCAATGACTGGTAAGGCTAAGCCAGGAATTAAAAAACCTAAAGTAAAGAAGAAGTAATGCCAAAGAAGAAGCAGGTATGGGACAAACCAAACCCAAAGAAAGTTTCTAAACCTTTGACATCTACACAAAAGGCGTCAGCAAAGGCTGCAGCAAAAGCAGCTGGACGACCATATCCAAATTTGGTTGACAACATGAGAGCAGCAAAGAAGAAGTAAATGGATCCAAGACTAAAACGAGCAGGCGTATCTGGTTTTAATAAACCAAAGGCAACGCCTAGCCATCCAACAAAGTCTCACGTTGTTGTAGCCAAGTCTGGCTCACAAGTTAAGACTATTCGTTTTGGTCAGCAGGGTGTATCAGGTTCACCTGAAAAAGCTGGCGAGACCAAGAAGTACCGCCAACGTCGCCAATCATTTAAGGCACGTCATGCAAAGAATATTAGCAAAGGTGTTATGTCAGCAGCCTACTGGGCAGACAAGGTGAAGTGGTAATGCCAAAGATATTTCGTGGACCAACATATAAATACAGACCTGGTCGTGAGTACGACCTTTGGTTTGTGTCTTACCCTATTGGTAAGACAGTGGCTAAAGTCAATGGCGTTTGGAAAACAATGGTTGTTCCATATGACCCAAACTTAAAAACTTATGATCGAGTTTTGCGTGGAGGTTATGACAATGTCATAACAGATGCAGAAGCAGCAGAACTGACAGCAGCAGGATACGGAGATTACGTTTTCAATGTCTAGTTGCAGATCAGGATGTAAAACACAAGACCATGCTAACTGGGGCGAATGCGCCAGAGCAGCAAACCTAAGCATCAGCGACCCTGTCGCTTTAGCAGAGTCAAAGAAGACCAATGCTGAACTTGGTGCATACAGGGAAGCCCGCAAGCTTGGCATTCAACCAGCATCAACCAAGATGAGAGACATCCAAAAGGCTGTCCGTATGTCTGATAAAGCAGGAAAGGCGTTACAAGCATAATGGCTACGTTAAACGAATTAACAGAACAAACGCTTGGTGAGATCAATGGCTATGTTCGCAACCAAGAATCAGTCACAATTGCGCTGAACATTGTTGATGCTGATGACTTATCTATCGCAGTTGATGATGCATCTGCTATTAGCAAAGGCATTATTGAGATTGATGAAGAACTTCTTTATGTAAAAAAGTCTATTGCAGCAAGTGGTACTTTACAGATTCTAGGAACTACACAAAATCAAGTAGGTCGCGGGTGGCGTGGGACTACGGTAACTAGTCACGTATCTGGTTCAGTTGTAAGAAACAATCCTTTATTTCCAAAAACACAAGTTAAACGAGCTTTGCTCGAAACAATCAAGGGAATGAACTTCCCAGTTATTAAAGAAACAAATTTTGATTTTACTGGTTCTCAGTATGCATACTCAATCCCAGACGAAGTAGTAGATATTACTGGAGTCTCATGGGAACTTCCAGATTCAACTGGTGTATGGGCTCTTATCAAGAGATGGCGTATTGACACTAACTACTATAACGAAAATACAAATACATACGGTCAGGCAATTGTACTTAATGAAGCACCAATGGCTGGTGCTCGAATCAACGTACAGTACACAGCATACCCAACTACCATAACAGCTAATCAACAATTAACTGCTAGTGGATTACCAGCATCATGTGAAGATGTTGTACGTCTTGGTGCTATGTATCGCTTACTTTCAACAGTAGACCCAGGCAAGGTAATTGCCACATCAGTTTCAGCAGACGTTCTAGATCAACCAGTATCTGCTGGCGCATCTACTACTACTGCTAAATATATTTTTCAGCTTTATACCGTCCGCCTTGCGGAAGAGGTTGCAAAGCAGCAAGCCAACTTCCTCAACACAATCCAGTACCAGAGGTGATGAATGCCAACACAAGCACGTTACTATAGTTCGAATGCAGCCAAGACTACTCTTGCTGCTTCGATCAGTTCATCAGCAACAAGCCTTACGCTTGCTGCTGCAAGCAATCTACCTGCACAGTATCCCTACACACTCATTCTTGAGAAGGATACAGCAAATGAAGAAGTAGTTGAAGTTACCAGTCTGGTAGGTTCTGCCTACCAGATTACTCGTAACATTGACTCATCGGGTGCTAAGGCACATGCCTTTGGTGCTAACGTTGAACACGGTGTATCGGCTCGAGACTTTACAGAGTCTCGCCAACACGAAGTTGCAACCACAGATGTTCACGGCATTAGCGGTGATGTCGTTGGTACTGGTGGCTCACAGACACTGACTGGAACAAAGACTTTATCTGCAGCAATCATTACCGCTGCTGGTGTAATCAATGCTAATAACTACAAGATTACAAACGTAGCAACACCAACAACATCTGGTGATGCAGCGAACTTAGCATATGTAACTGGTATTGCAGGTTCTGCTACTGCTGCTGCAAGCAGTGCAACTGCTGCAGCAACAAGCGCAGCAAGTGCTGCTACTTCAGCAACCTCTGCAGCAACCTCTGCATCTAGCGCATCTACTGCTGCAACTAATGCTGGAACAAGTTCTTCTAGTGCTGCAACTTCAGCATCTTCGGCAGCAGCCAGTGCTACGGCAGCAGCGACCAGTGCTACATCATCTGCAGCATCTGCAACAGCAGCCAATACATCGCAGTCAAGTGCAGCAACATTTGCTACCTCGGCTGCTACATCTGCTACATCCGCTGCTACTAGTGCAACTAGTGCAGCAGCATCGGCATCGGCTGCTCTTGCATCAGCAAACGCTGCTGCTACTAGTGCTACATCTGCTGGTACATCAGCATCATCTGCTGCAGGTTCTGCATCATCTGTTGCTGGTCAGGTTGCATCTGGTCTTGTCCGTGACATGGGATCTATTACAGATACCGATACAAGCACTGGCACATGGATCTCGCTATCTTCACTGCAAACCAATACTCAGGCATCTGCTAACTCAGCAGCCACCAGCGCATCTAGCGCAGCAACTTCTGCTTCATCTGCAGCAACATCTGCGTCAACCGCATCTGCTTCAGCAGCAACTGCAACTACATCAGCAGCAACTGCAGTAACTTCAGCAGCGCAGGCTGCAACGTCTGCATCAAGTGCTGCTGCATCACAAGCATCAGCTGCAACAAGTGAATCAAATGCAGCAACTAGCGCAGGGTCTGCTGGAATATCGGCTACCAACGCAGCAACTAGTGCAACTAGTTCTGCTGCATCACAATCCGCTGCTGCAACCTCAGCATCTTCTGCTGCAACATCTGCTGGTTCAGCTGGTGTACATGCAAGCAACTCTCTTACCAGTGCAAACCAAGCAGCAACTAGCGCAGCAAGCGCAGCAGCCTCTGCTACAGCAGCAGCAACTTCTGCAAGTTCTGCTGCTACTTCAGCCACATCAGCGGCTAATAGTGCAACCGCAGCAGCAAGCTATATCCCAGCAATCTTTGCTGGGGTTAGTGGTTACTTCTTAACAAACAATGGAACCTCAGCTTCTTGGGCTTCCTTATCAGATTGGGGAACGATCTAATGCCATTCGCATTCCAACGCCGTAGAGGAACTACGGCACAACACGCATCCTTTACAGGACTACTGGGCGAATTGACAGTAGATACTGATAAGAACACAGTAGTAGTTCACAATGGATCATTAGCAGGTGGATATCCACTTGCTCGTGAAAAGGGTGGAACTCTAACAGATGCAGTAGTTCGAGGACTAGAAGAAGATGTCAACATTGTGGCTTCTGCTGCAACTGGAACAATTAACTTTGAAGTCTCAACCGCATCTATCTGGTACTACACATCAAACGCAACAGCCAACCACACACTCAACTTTAGATATAGCAGCGCCGTGTCTCTTAACACAGCATTAGCAACTGGCGATACAATTACTCTTGTATGGCTAAATACCAATGGAACTACTGCTTATTATCCAAGCACTATCAACATCGATGGAACATCTATAACTCCAAAGTGGCAGGGTGGAACAGCAATTACTGCTGGTAACGCATCTTCTATTGATGTCTATGTATTCACAATTATTAAGACAGCATCTGCTACATTTACTGTATTAGCATCACAAACTAAGTTTGCGTAAAGGAGTCGTAATGCCAATTATTGCTGGTCGCGCTTCTGCGGCTTATGGTGCTGGGTTCGCTGCGCCCTCTTATCTTGCATATCTTGGTCCATTTGGTGCCTATGACTCTATTGCTACTACTACATTGAGTAGTTCAGCATCTAGCGTTACTTTTAGCAGCATCCCTGCTACTTATACGCATTTACAAATCAGAATGAATTTAATAAATGTAAGTTCTAATACTTGGGTGTTCATAGACTTTGGTGGAACAAATCCAGTTTATTCACATATTCTTTATGGTGATGGTGCTACTGTCACAGCAGGTTCTTTTAGCAATTCATATAGCAGGATTATTGGATACTCTAGTGGTAGCACAACACAACCTGGAGTCATTATTACAGATATTCTTGATTACGCTAACACTAATAAAACCAAGACAGTTCGTAGTCTTTTTGGGTTTGATATGAATGGTCCTACTGGATATACAGGTTTAGTAAGTAATTTGTATAATTCAACTAACGCAGTCAGTAGTTTTACTATTTCTTGTGGAACTAATTTTGCTCAATACTCATCTTTTGCCCTATACGGAATCCGAGGTAACTAACAATGGCAGCAGGAAATACATACGAAAGCATTGCTACCCAAACTCTTGGCAGCGCACAAAGCACAGTTACTTTTTCTTCTATTCCTTCAACTTATACTGATTTAGTTTTCATCTCACAACCTAAATCAACAGCAACGGAAGGCATTGTGTACATTCAATTTAACTCAATCGGTGGCACAAGCTACAGCTCAACTTATGTTTATGGAAGTGGAAGTGCAGCATCTTCTGGGCGTAGAACAAACTCAGGACTTGGTGTTATTGCAGAAAATGCTTACGCTACAAGCACTGCTGGAAATACTACATTTGTAACTCAGATTATGAATTATGCAAATACTACTACTTACAAAACTTGGTTATCTCGCGGCAATAGAATTGACTCTCAAGGTGTAGAAGCAATGGTTGGTTTATGCCGAGATACATCTGCTATTACAAGTGTTAGTTTTGCAATCGGTGGTACTACTTTTGCAGCAGGTTCAGTATTTTCACTATATGGAATTAAATCAGCCTAGAAAGGGCAAACAATATGGCAACAGCAAATTATGTCCTTTTAGAAAAGATCGTAGTCGGAGCATCTGGTGCATCAAGCGTTACCTTCAACTCTATTCCACAGACTGGGTATACTGACTTGGTTGTGAAGTGCTCTGTACGAAGTGGCAGAAACGCAACCGCAGACACCTTGAACTTAACTGTTAATGGTGGAACCACTTACTCCAACCGAACCGTCTATGGAAATGGTACAAATGCAGTAAGTTTTAGTGGTTCAACTGCCGAAATTGTTTGGACAACTGATGCTGCTAACACAGCAAATACTTTTAGTAATGCTGAGTTTTACATCCCAAATTATACAAGTTCCAACGCTAAATCTATTTCAGCAGATAGTGTTACAGAAAGCAATGCAACAACTGCTTATGCTGCTTTGTCTGCTGGGCTATCATCTAGCACTACTGCAATCAATTCAATTACATTAACATCAAATACATCAAATACTATTCAACAGTACTCAACCTTCTACCTATACGGCGTAGCAAAGCTTGGCACTACCCCTGCCATAGTTCCATACGCAACAGGTGGCGATACCATTATGACTGACGGTACTTACTGGTACCACGCTTTCCTTTCATCAGGAACATTTACTCCACAAAAGGGTTTGTCTTGTGATGTGCTTGTAGTAGCAGGTGGTGGCGGTGGCTCTGGTGCTGGAGGTTATGCAGGCGCTGGGGCTGGTGGTATTTTCTATGCAACTGCTCAATCCTATGCAAGCGGTACTGGGTATACAGCAACCATTGGCGGAGGTGGTGCCTCTGCAACAAATGGTTCTAACTCAACGTTTGCTTCATTAACTGCAGCCGTTGGTGGTGGTAAAGGTGGAGCAACAAATACTGCTGGTAATAATGGTGGTAACGGTGGTGGCGGTGGTGCCAACACTGGTGCTGCTGGTACATCTACACAAACATCAACAGGTGGTACTGGTTATGGTTTTGCTGGTTCTGCTGGTGCTGCAGGTTTTGCACAAGGTGGTGCAGGTGGTGGTGCAGGTGGAGTTGGTGGTGGTGTAACAGCAGGATTAGGTGGAGTAGGAACTACTGCATTTTCATCTTGGGGAAGTATCACTGGAACTGGTAAAGCAGTTTCAAGCACTTATTATTTTGCAACAGGTGGTTCTAACGGTAATGGATCTACTGCAACAGGTGGTGGAGTACAAGCCAATTCAGGTAATGGTGGTAACTGGGATCAAGCAGGTTCATCAGGAGTCGTAATTGTGAGGTATGCAGTATGAGTCATTGGGCAGAAATAGATAGCAACAACATTGTGCTACGCGTCCTAGTAGGACCTAACTACGGAGATGAAGGTGAAGTCTTCTTCAACGCACTTGGCGGTACTTGGGTCAAGACAAGTTACAACGGCAATATCCGCAAGAACTATGCAGGTATTGGCTATTCATACGACCCAACACTAGATGCTTTTGTTCCACCTAAGTGCCACGATGAAGCGGTACTAGATGAAGCAACAGCATTATGGATTTGCAACAACGAAGAACACACTATCAAGGAGATAAACTAATGTCAGAGACACTAACTAAAATAATCGTAGACTGCTCAACTGGTGTAGTGGCAGAGGTGCCATTGACTGGTGATGAAATCCAGGCAGCTAACGAACGCCAAGCAGCGTTCGAAGCACAGCAAGCAGAACAAGCAGCAGCAGATGCAGCTAAGGCTGCAGCTAAGGCAGCAGCACATGAGAAGTTAGCAGCACTTGGTCTAAGTGCTGACGAAATCGCAGCACTCTAAGGAGATAACATGAACGCAAAAGTACAAGCAGCAGCATTGTCTTGGTTCCGTGCAGCAGCAGCATCTGCTATCGCACTATACCTTGCTGGTCAGACAGACCTTAAGGTCTTGGCAACAGCAGCATTAACAGGATTCCTCGGACCAGTTCTTAAGTGGCTTGACGGATCTTCAACAGACTTCGGACGCGGAGCAGAATAATGTCTACCAACGAATGGGCTGGCTTGGCTGTTGCCACTGCCACAATAGTTGCCAGCTTTGCTGGCTCAGTTCGTTGGTTAGTAAAGCACTACCTCACAGAATTGAAACCAAATTCAGGCAGCAGTATGCGTGATGCAATCGAGCGTCTTGAACGACGCGTTGATGGATTATATGAATTACTTGCGGGAAAGAATCATGAATGAAACCTGTAGCCAAGAAAGCCACACCTGCTGCTCTTGCTGTGCTTCGTCAAGCGACGGCATTGCAACCAGCAAGGAAGAGAATAAGCGATGGGCTTCTTCCGTCTGCTGCACATATCAAAGCCAGTCCTGATTCGGATCACAACACTGGTTATGGTGTCGACCTTACTCATGACCCTCTTCATGGCATTGACTGCGCTGACATTTTTCAGCGTCTTAAGTCTGATGTGCGTGTTAAGTACTTAATCTTTAACGGAAAGATTTGGTCTAAGGAACGTGCTAAAGAAGGCGACCGTAAATATACAGGTAGCAACAAGCACCCACATCACATTCATATATCTATTAACGATGGATTTGGTGAAGACACACGTCCTTGGTTCCCATGGATGAAGCAGCCAACAATCATTGGTCAGATTAAAGCAGCGGTCAAACCGCTGCCAGTAAAGAAAGTAGCAAAGCCAGTAGTCGACACATCTAAATGCTGTGTCCACTGTTCACTTAAGAAGTAGGGGTAAATCGTGGCAACGACCAACAAGTATCTTAAAGGCGATCTGCCTATTGCTATTAGCACCAACGTACCTACAGCGTTAGTTCGTTATAGCAGAGAAGACTTTGCTGCAAGCTATGCCATTGGTAATACACCATGGCTATCGGCTGCATCTGATAACAACCGCATCAGTCGTATTACCACAACATATCAGAAGGAACGTATCGACCAGGGAACATTGACTGGTGAACAGTCATTGACTAACTGGTGGTTGCGTTCTGCCACATCATGGCATCATGGCGCGGGCGAGCAATACTATGACGCTGATAGTAGCGATCTGTACAGATTCTATGAGTCAAACAACATTGACCCATGGACTCTTGGTGAGCTTAAGCTTTTACCTGCAACAACAAACCTAACAACATCTGCAGCAAGTAGCCCTGCCACTGTATCTGGTGGAACTTTTTATATTTCTGGTAGTGCTATTAAATTCTATAATGGAACATCAACAACATCTACATCACTAGGAACATCAACAACAGCGCAAACATTAACAACAGATGGAACGTTTGCAATAGTTGGAGCTAATGATGGCATTTATCAGGTAAGCACAGCGTTAGCTGTGACTAAGTTATACTCTAAAAAAGCGGGTGTTACTACACAAACAGTTCAATCTATTGCATATGTTAAAGATAGAATTGTTGCTGGCGTTATGCACGATTCAACAGATATGCATCTCTATGAGTTGGCAAGAAACCCAACTAGCCCACCTGTAACTTTGACTAGCGGTGATGTAAGATTTACCTTTGCTAATACATCTATAGCATTTAATTCAATATCAGAACTTCCTGGTGCAATTGTTGTTGGCTATACACAAGGTGCTGTATCTAGAGTGCAGATGTATACCATTAATCCAACATCACCTACTGCTGCAATAGTTGGACCAACCATTATCGCAGAACTTCCACGTGGTGAAACATTAAACCAGATGCGTTCATACCTTAACGAGTATGTAATCCTTGCAACAACAAAGGGTCTACGTGTTGGAACTATTGGAACAGACGGTCAATCATTTACCTATGGACCGCTCAATGTTGAAGGCAATGTCCAAGACATCGCCTTAGATGAAACCTATGTGTACTGCACACGATCCAACTTAGTATCAGGTTCTGCTGGATTATGGCGTCTTAACCTTGGTCAGACTATTGACAATGGTTATGCATATGCTGCTGACCTTGTAACAGATAGCAATGTTCCTAATGGATTAGCATTTGTTGGCTCGACTGGACTAAAGTTTATAACTTCATCATCTGGTACATGGGTAGAGCATGCAACTAATCTTGCTGCATCTGGCTATCTCAAGTCTGGTCTTATCCGTTGGGGTACTGGAGAGAAGAAGCAACCAGTATCGCTGAGTATTAAGTCAGACCCAGATTCTAGTGGAACGCTTGGGTTTAACGTTGATGACAATGCCGACCAGCTTCTTACAACTGGAACAATTCCATTTGGACCTAACGTTGAATCAACACTTGCAAGTTATGTATACCCTGCTGACGTATTCCAAGTTACCTTTAACTTTGCACGTGATACAACCGATGCAACTAAGGGACCACTGCTAAAAGAGTGGCAGATTCGTGCGCTACCTGCACCACTGCGTTCACGCACTATTACAATTCCATTGCTATGTTACGAAGAGGAAAGGGATCCTAATGGAAACACACGAGTATCAAGTCCATGGGAACGAATCCAATACCTTGAGTCTATTGAGCAGAATGGCGGTGCAGTACTCTACCAAGATTTCACTTCGGGAGAAGAAAGAATCTGTGTTATCCGTGCTATTCAGTTCGAGCAAACTGCACCTCCCACTTTTGCAAGCGGGTTCGGTGGCATCGTCACATTGCAGTTGCAAACAATCGACACAGAAACAGTAGTGTCTTGATTGAAAAATATTTACCACTAGTACAACCAGAAGAAAGATCGCCATTGGTTACACAAGTTCGTGTAGCTCTTAATGTTGCTGGAGATGATCTGCTTGATGCTCCCCTACAGGAAATGTTAAAAGGGTTGCAGCGTCGCTATGACATTCCAGCAGTCGGGTGCATCAATATAGCCACGCTGGATGCGCTCGCAGTTGCTCCACCAGAATGGTAGGGCTAAAAGGAGAGGGGGACTTAATTGTCCCCCTCTTTTTTTATTTCCCTTTTTCACCACGGCTTGCCATCAGGCAAGCCTTTCCCTCCCACCACCCCTCAACCCTATCAGTTACTGGTAAAAAAGAAAGGCGTGTCGTTACCAAGTAATGTCGGTCACGACTGGTATTCTTATAGTATGAATGAACTTCCTCCTCATAGATCCTTTAGTCAGCTGTCTACGTGGCAGTCCTGTCCTCAGAAATATTATCTGAGCAAGGTAGCCATGGTTCCAGAAAAGCCTGCAGTCTATCTTGCTGCTGGTTCCGCCGTCCATTCAATGTTGGAGTGGTTAAACCATGAGCTCTACCGACAGCAACCCACAGGGGATTGACCAACGTGGCGTACCAAGCAATGAGTGTATTAATTGCGGAAGTAACGTCCAAGTTATTAGAGCAGTATTCTCGGACTACGAGCTGGTTATGTGGTTCTTGGATTCTTTTTGTGCCAACTGTGGCTCACCAATGACAGCACCAACCCCAGTAGATCACCCAGATTGGAACCCCGATGACTATCGATTTGACAACTAAATGGGCGGAAGTATTTAATGACGCCGTTCTGGAGACAGAACAAAAGACAGGCATTCCATCCACGGAATGGAAGACAGCGGGACGTAAGACCACCTTGCGTCCCGATGGGGAAGATCTACCATTCTGGCAGAGCGATGGTCTCAAGCAGGTTGAGGCGTACTATAACTGGTACAAACAATCTGGTTGGCAGATTGCTACGATGCCTGATGGGCGTCCTGGAATCGAATGGGCTGCTGATGTATTCTTCGGGGGTACACCAGTACGCATGGTTGTTGATGCGATCTATAAGGTAGGGGAAGACCTTGTTATCGTTGACTACAAGACAGGTTCTAGGACGCCCTTCGGTGCGATACAGGCTGGTTTATACGCCTCTGGTATAGAACGTATCTATGGCATTCGCCCTAAGTGGGGAGCCTTCTTCATGACTCGCAAAGGCGAGCTCGATGAACTCATTGACTTGTCACATTTGACAATGGATTATTTTGATTATGTATTTGGCGCAATGAATGCTGCCGTTTGGGAGGGCTGGTTCCCTCCATCAGTTGGTGACTCCTGCAGGATGTGCAGTTTTACGGCACAATGTCCTGCAATGGGAGGAAAAGATTTCCCATTACAAATCCAGGGAAAAGGAAAAGGAGATGAACTAGATGACTGAATCTATGTTCTCGTATACAGGTAAGTTGAACTCAACTGACCTATTCACTGTGCGTGGCAATAGCGTGAGTGAATTTCGTGCCAACCTAACAGCAGCAGTTGAAGCAATTGCTGATGCTGCTGCACTACAGCAAACACTGAACAACCGCTCAGGCGGTGCATCAGGTAATGCATACACACCTAACGCAGATGCAGCAGTGCAGATGTTGAAGGATGCTGGACTCAATCCAACTCCAGTTGCAACAGGTACAACACCTCAAGCAATTGAAGTAATCATGGATCGCTATGGTAATGAATGGACATATGGACATCCAGATGCACCAGCATTACCAGACGGTCGTGGTAAGTACGCAAAGAAGAAGGGTACTTCCAAGGCTGGCAAGGCTTACGTTGGTTGGTTCGATCCAGCTAAGGGACCGAAGCCTTTTGCCCCAGGTGCAACCGAAGCAGAAACTATCTGGGCTAAGTAACAATGCGTTCACTGTTGCAAGTAGTGGGGGTTGAATCTCCTGCTGGACATATGCTCCCAGAGATTCTGCCTCAACTTACTCAGTCACAAGTTGTGTTTCGTCAAGCGCAGTTGCACTTGATAGCAGCACAACCTGGTGGTGGTAAGACACTACTTGCACTGTGGTACGCAATTCAATCTAAGATTCCGTCACTCTACTTCTCGGCTGACTCTGACTCCCGAACAATAGCCACTCGTGCAGGGGCAATCCTTATGGAGAAAGAAGTCGCACATGTCGAGAAGATGATGGACTCTGATGCATCAGTCCTTTTGGAAGATGCACTCGCTGATGGTGCAGGGCATGTTCGATTCAACTTTGATCCGTCACCTTCGTTGCAAGACATCGAAGAAGAAATAGAAGCTTGGATAGAACTGCACGGCTCTGCACCACAAGCAATCTTTGTAGACAACTTAATGAATGTCGCTTCAACAAGCGACAATGAATGGACTGCATTACGTGATGCAATGTCAGCCTTCCACTATATGGCTCGTGAATACGAGTCAGCCTTCATCGTTTTACATCACGTATCCGAGAACGAGAAGATGTCAAAACCTAACTATCCTGCTCCACGCAAAGCGTTGATGGGTAAAGTTGCAGCGTTACCAGAGTTGGTTCTTAGTGTTGCACTAGACGGACAGGCAAACGTTTATCGCGTTGCCATAGTGAAGAACCGACATGGTAAGGCTGACCCAACAGCAGAGAGTTATATCTCCCTGTCAGCAGAAGCAAGCCATATGACTTTGTATAACTCACCTGCCGAGTTAGCAAGAGCAAGGACAATGAGACAATGGCAGTAGATATTGAATTAACCCTAGATGAAATCTTGGATGGCATTCGCTTCATCCACCTAGTGAGAGAAAACAAAAAGCAATATGAAGTCACCGATAAAAAATTTGATCGCAACAACTCGTCGTATTCGGTTAATCTTATGGGTCAGTTGGGTGAGATGGCGTGTGGCAAAGGACTTGGGTTACAAGTGGACAGAACAATTTCGCCGAGCGGTGACAACGGACACGACCTATCTACACCACTGGGAAAAAATATACAAGTCAAAACTTCCACGCTCCCGCAATTAATCTTTAATGCACCAGAGTTATTTATATCTGACATCGCAGTGTTGGTGCAATTCTTTGGTGATAAACAACTACCTCATGTCGATAGTAAGTTTACTATAGTTGGTTATATAACACGCGAGAGATTTCTTGCGGAGCATTACAAACATGACTATGGTTACGGCACTCGGTTAGTGATGGATGCTAATCAACTACAACCAATAGAGGAGCTCATTAATGAATTATCCAGACTTCAATCAAGCTCGTTGCAGGGAAGTGGGAACTGAGTTCTTCTTTACGGAAGAAGATAATGAAAGAGATACTTCTGTATATGCGCTTGGTAAAACAATTTGTTCTGGATGTTTAGTAAGACAACAATGTCTTGAGTGGGCGGTAAGACATGAGGCTCACGGATTATGGGGTGGCATGACACCAAGGGAACGTATGATCATACGAAGGAATAAAGGAATCATACTCGAGCAGATATTGGTAAGTGATTATGTCAACACCAAGTAAACGTAAAGGTTCACAATACGAACGAGACGTAGCCAAGTGGCTAGTCTCGTATGGTTTTCCATGCGCCGAACGTGCGTATGGTGCAGGTCGTCACAACGATGTTGGTGACATTGATGGTATCGATGGCGTAGTGATAGAATGTAAGAACGAAAAGAAGATCACTCTCAGTGGCTATCTTCAAGAGCTCTCGGATGAGATGACTCATGCTGATGCTGAGACTGGCGTGGTGCTAATAAAAAAGCGTGGCACTACAAATGTCTCAGAGTCATACGCGGTAATGCCCGCATGGCTCTGGGCTGATCTGCTAAAACAGGCAGGTTACAATGGACATAGGTAACACAGTGACAGTGCGTTACCAACTGAAAAGAGGTAACTATGCGGTTGATTGCAATAACCGTAGCAACAGTGACATTACTTATAATGTCACCAGCCGAAGCAAACTCACCGATAATGACCTTGGAGAAACGCCTTATGGTGATGGACAAGGAACCAGCGATAGAGCTTGCGATAAGCACAGTAACAACGGACAAACAAGAGGCTGCTTGTGCGAAGAAGATTGCGTACAAGGAAAGCCGATACAACGTGGGCTCATACAACAAATCGAGTGGAGCACGTGGAGTATGGCAATTACTATGGGGAAAACCAGAGTGGTCCATACTCAAACAAACATCAGAAGCACACGAGTATGTGCTTCATCGTTACGGAACTTGGTGCAAGGCGTTCAAGTTCCATCAAGAAAGGAATTGGTATTAAATGAATCAGCCTGAATTTCTTGAAGCAGTCTTTAATCATTATGGATTAACCTTGCCACAGGGGGAGAAGTCTATTCTCTGTCCAGTGCATAATGATTCTCGTAAGTCTGCTTCAGTAAATTCAGAGAAGGGCGTATGGGTATGCTATGCATGTAACGCTGGTGGTTCTGGTATTCAGATCATCATGAGTCGTGAAAACTTAGCATACCCAGAAGCTCGCAAGTGGGCAGAGAAAAATATAGGCAAGGAATCTTCTACTCCGATTGTTCACAATCGTCGCAGTAAGAAGAGTGGGCGGTGGACACCGCCTAGGTTGAGGGCTAGATGACAACCATCATTGGTATTCAACAAGATACTGGCTGCATTCTTGCAGCCGATTCACGTACTACTGCAGGTGGCAGACCATACTCACATCCAATCGTTACTAAGATTAGTAAGCGAGGTAAGTGGTTGGTCGCAGGTGCTGGTGATGTACAACCATGTGATGTGATACAGCATGTGTGGAAACCGCCAGCAATCCCAGCCAACATCAAAGACATGTATCACTTTATGATTACAACTGTAGCCCCAAGCATTAGAGAATGTATTAAGGAGTCTGGCTATGTGCCAGATAAAGATGATGCCGATGCAGGGTTTGAATTTATACTTGCAATCAATGGCACGATCTACCAAGTGGATGACTCTTACTCTGTTTACTTACGTGATGATGGGCTGTATGGCGCAGGGTCAGGGTCAAGCTTTGCATTAGGCGCACTGGCAGGTGGTGCAACATGGAAGCAGGCAATGCAGATTGCTGCTCGCAATGATGTATATACTGCACCCCCATTCATTACACACAGGCAGGAGAAACCATGAAGACTAACCCCAAGCTCATAGATCTCTGGACTAAAGCAGCACACCAGTATCACAACAGCCTTGCTGGTTCACCAGCAGAGGCTTACCTAACACAGCGTGGCATCCTTGATGGAGCCGAAAAATTTTTACTAGGTTATGTGGCAGAGGTAGCACCTGGTCATGAAGATAGACTTAGACATCACCTATCCATCCCCTATATAACAGAGGCTGGTGTAGTTGGGTTTAAGTTCCGTCGCATTGATGGCGGTGATCCTAAGTACATGATACCTACAGGACAGAAGCATCATCTATATAATGTGGGTGCAATACTTCATGCAGTCAACCAAGTACTCGTAGTAGAAGGAGAGATTGATGCTATATCAGCAACACTTGCTGGCTATCCTGCTGTCGCTGTTGCAGGAGTTAACGCCTGGAAGCCTTACTTTAGTCGCTGCTTTGATGGGATTGGGACAGTAGTAATCTGTACTGATAACGATGCTAAGGAAGATGGCTCCAACCCAGGGCAGGAACTTGCTCGTCGATTACAGGATGCAATACCTCAAGCCGTCCGCGTGTCGTTACCGCCTGACAGCGACGTCAATAGTATAATTGTCAACCAAGGAGCGCAAGCATTAGCTGACTTAGTTAATGCAATTAACAACTGAAAGGTGCTCCGTTGGCGACGAATAAATTAACCATCGATAATTTCCAGGAAGATGCTCAGGAAATTTACGATCAGCTTCTGTCTATCTTGGTTATGAAGCAAATCGATTACGGTCCACTAAACATTTGGAATGCACCTGGCGGTGCAACTAATGGGTTGATGGTTCGTATGTCGGATAAGTTAGAGCGACTTAAGAATCTTATATACAACTCCATTGAACCTAACAATGAAGCTCTCGAAGATAGCTTCATTGACATCGCCAACTACGCAATCATTGCGTTGATGGTGGAGCGAGGTATCTGGGAGAAGTATGCCACGCAACAGAAATAAAACATACGAAGAGCAGCGAGTATCTCGCATCCGTAGTTACGGTATTAGCGTAGAAGAATACGAATCCATGCTTGAGTCTCAAGGTGGTGGCTGCTATATCTGTGGTGTTAGTCCATCAATTCGTGCATTAGATATCGACCATGATCACCGCACTGGTAAGGTGCGTGGCTTGTTGTGTTCTAATCATAACCGAGCACTTGGTTTATTAGGTGATGATCCCGACCTGCTACTTGCAGCGCACACTTATTTGGTAAGGCAGTATGTCTGACCTAACTAAAGACCACCCAGTGTGGCAAGAGATCAACGAGATAACTTCAGGTATCGCCTGGCATTTGTCCAAGAGATACCATAGATTTGTTGAGCTTGAAGATATTAGGCAAGCAATGAATGAGTATGCATGGAAGCGCAAGGATAAAGTCAGCGAGTATCTTATTCGTGAGGATGCCGTTGAGAAGAAGCAGGGATATAAAGCGTTTCATACATTCATACGTAGGGCTGGCGAGCGTTATGCTCGCAAAGAAAAAGCCAAAGCTTTGGGCTATGAACTTGGTGATGAATACTTCTATCGCCTTGAGTTAATCGAGAACTTAATCAAGGTTGCTGGCACTGATGAATCATACTTGGCTAACCAAGTATTCGATCCAGATGTACATGGTGTGCGTGTTAAGAAACTGGCTAATGAAGGCAATAACTTAGCAGCAATGATTGCTGATGTAGATGCAGCAATGAAGAAGCTTGACCCACGTATGCAAGGAATCCTTACCTCTAGGTTTGTGAACGACCAGCCACTTGCAGAAATCGCAGAGGCATGGGACATCTCACCTCAACGTGTTGAGCAGCTGATTGCTAAAGGAATTAAAGAGATCGCAGACAAACTGGGAGGAGCAACACCGTACTAATGGCAACATTTGATTTCAAATGTAGGCTATGCGATAGCGTAGTAGAGATGCGTATCATGGAGGGGGATGAGTTCCCGAAGTGCAACGAATGCAATAGAACTTTAACGAAGGTATTCACACCGCCTTCTATTCATTTCAAAGGTGGCGGATGGGGAGGCAATCATGCACAAGGCTAACGAAAGAATCATGCTTACGTGGTGTGACAATGGAATGGTAGATGGAAAGTTTGCGGAGGGATTGGTGTACACAATTCTCACCAGTGGTTTGCCCATTCAGGGAGCTCAACGTGTACAAGGAAATCAG
>Ga0214917_10000742_pt1 | contig 42695 bp, 32 predicted proteins | sample LL_1208_BB_MetaG_FD_177983 | JGI IMG/M metagenome (GOLD analysis project Ga0214917, IMG submission 177983) | Freshwater microbial communities from Lake Lanier, Atlanta, Georgia, United States - LL_1208_BB | ecosystem: Environmental > Aquatic > Freshwater > Lake | place: USA: Georgia | collected... | reverse complement strand
GTGGATTCCATGACCTAGATACAAAAAAGTTTAGTTCTCCTTTTTTATCAAAAGATGGAACAATAATTCTACCCGCATATTCACCATCTAAACATAGACCAATCTGATACTTCTCAATAATCTCATCGGTGATTCCTCTTTTTTTCAAATAATTAAAGGCCTCTTTTCTTGGAATATGAAGTGGGTGTATTTCATCAAACATTTTATATTCTTTTGGTAATTCAAGTTTTTTGTAAACTTTTTCTTTTTTTTCAAACTCATCAGGTCTAATTAACTTGTATATTTTCTTGTCTTTTTTTGAACCAAACTTATCTATAAGTTTTCCTAAGTGCCCGTGGGTTCCGTGTGTCTCAGCACACCCCCAACACTTGTAAACGTGTTGTTGATAATTAATCTCAAGGTTTCCTTTTCCGTCTAACTTATCAAGACCTTTAATTGTATATGAACACACAGGGCAATCAACCGAGATTTGACCTCTTAGTTCATTTACTGATTTTGGTTCCCCAAAAATATTACCAATAAGGTCTATGATTAACTCTTCTGCTTCCACATATAAAATATAATAATTTTATGTGGATTGTCAATTAACAAAAAACCCACCTTTGTGGGGTGGGTTTCAATATTTAAATATTTTTTTATCTATAGAAAGACAAATTTTGACGACAATACAACTGATATTTTTCTTTTTTTCCGTCAGTAATTACCGCAATTATTCCTTCAAATTCGACTAAACCTTCTTCGTTCACTTTTTTTAGTGAAGTTGCACCCCTTTCTAATTTTTGTTTTGCTCTTAACTCAAATGTTTCACCAGGTTTTACGGTAAAAGGAACTTGTTTATCAATCATCATGTTGCTATTCATAGGAATAATTCTTTTTATTGTAATTGGTGCACTTCCAGAATTTTTAATACCTCTAAATATAAATTCAATTTCCTGTCCAAATCTAACATTAGCGTCAGGGTTTCTTACCACCAATGTTCCTGTTAAAGGTCCTCCCATCCCTTTAGATGTTGCTGGGTTAGGCATCCCAATTGGTCCTTCTTGCTCATTAATAAATCTACGTCTAATATGTGATTCATTCATCCCCCCTCTATCAGGTCGAATTTTATCTGCAATATCTTGAAAGTTTTTAATAAATAAAGTAGCTAAAGTTGCAAAAGTAACAAGACCACCTGCGTTCATAATTTTGTCTGACTTTTTGGTTCTTCTTACTTCTCTTTTAATTTTTCTTCCTGTTCTTCTAAACCATTGAACTAATTTTTTTAACCATTTTGGTTTTCTTTTTGATAATTCTATAATGTAGTTTTCAGCATCTTCTTCTGTCATATCTGCAAATAAATTATCTACACACCTTTCCATTGCCATATCATCGTTTTCGTCACAATTTTCTATAGCAACTTCAGCTTGCATATTTGTATTTTCATTAACAATTCTTCTAACAAGTCTTGTTAAATCTGATTCCGTTAGTCTTACTATTCTTTTCATAATTATTTTTTTTTACTTATTTCACTATAAATACTTTACAAATACAAAAAAAAAATAATTTACTACCAAATTTTTTCTTGTTTCATATAACCAAGAACACAAGTGTATGAATCTGCCATATCAAAACATTCTTTTTTTAAGGTATTGTTTTTGGTATAGTGCCAAGTAATTTGCGGTTCTTTTTCTGATACTTTTTTCCAAATAATTTCTTTTTTGTCAACGTCTTTAGGTAATCCCCCAAATAATACAAACTTTTCTTTTTCATTTTTTTGAACTAATTCAGGCCAAGCATACTTTCTTGAGTTATATGTGGATATATAATCTGGAACAATACCTAATATGTCATAAATAGATTTTGTAATCATTGAATTATATCTCAATAACGTTCCTACTGTCCAAACATTATTTGAATTTAATAGTGGTTCTTCTATTACAACTTTTGTAATTCCCAAATTTTTATATCCATCAAGTTTTAACTCAAAGGCGTCTACTTTCAATAATAGTTCTTCAATTTTATTTTCAACTTTTGGTTTAATTATTGGTGAAAAGTGTGTTAATTCTAATAATTCTTGTGATTTGATGTCAAATAATGCCCACCCGATAGTTCTAGTTGACACATCTAAACCTAAAACTTTAGGGTTATTTTTTAATTTATTATTACTCATTTTTTTTTAAAAATCATACTTAATTGGATACTGTTGAACGCCTTGTCTTTTTTCGGGTGATTGTATCTTAGATATAACCATAAGTTCTTTATTTGCGTTGTAAAGCGCAACTTCTGTGACATAAGGTGGTGTTGTTCCGTCCCATGTTGGGTTTGATGAATCAAAAAATTGCGTTTGCCCCAAATTACATAAGAAATTCATGACATATATTGTTGCTTGAATATCAGTTTCTATTGCCCCAAAAAAGAAAAACTCACCCCCAAAATTTAAAGTTATACCAGTCTGATTTAATACAGGTAGACTTATATAATCATTTAAATCATATATTGGTGCCGTATCATACATGTTTTTTGTCAACTGAATTGTTGTTCCAGTTAAACCTGATATATTTAAATACCCCCCAACCGTGGTTGCAGAAAGTTGTGACAATATGTCAATTTCTCTCCATTGTGTTACATCAGGTCTTGTTGTTGCACTTGATACTTTTTGAGCCAATAATTTTATATCGGTGGCTGTAAATCCTGATGGTAGTCCTGAAACAGGAACATTTAAAAATGGAAACTCATTTCCAAACCTTACAAGAATATCAGATGCTCCTGGTAATAAACTTTGGTCGTTTCCTGTTATAGTCTGATAGTAATTACAATGTAATGAATTTGTAAATGCTGAGTTATTTAATCTATATGTTAAAAATAAAGTTTCAGTATCACCTGTCAATAATCCTTGTGTCCCACCTAATACACCACTAAATGTATTTGGTGTTACAAGACCTAATTTTGGTGCCGGTAGAGTCCAAGTTCTATTTGATTTGTAATTTAATGCCGCAACTATTTCATCATCATCAAATACAATTATTTTTAAATCAGGAAAAACTTTACCAATTCTATTTGGAAAACCATTTGTGTTTGCGTGTGTGTCCCAAAGATGATAATATCTTAATCCAGGAGCGTTAAAGTTGATACTCTTTTTTGATTCAATATAATGTGGTTTAAATAAATTAAGGTTTGTAAATCCTGAAGGGTCTATATAAAATACTTCTCCGACAGTTGCGTTAGGGTTTTTATGCCACATTAACCAAGGAATAGATAATTTAAAATTTCTAGCCTGACCTGTATTTCCCGGATTTAAACTATCAAAATTTTGTATAGCAAACTTTTCGCCATAATAGTTGTCTACTGCTTGATTTGTGTAATGAACAATTGCAATAGCCTTTTGGTCTGATGGTTTTACAGTTATTTTTTCTGAAAATGAATTATAAAAATACACAGAATCAGTATCTGTTTGGCCGCTATTTGAATAATATCCTAAATATTCTTTACTACCTGTATATCCTGTTGATTGAAAATAATTGAAATCTTGATTTACGGTGTTAAAAATACCAGCCGGTGATTCAGTCCATGGTATATTCATGTTCCATACTTTAACATCTTTTTGTGAAACGTCACAATTTGTTTCAAAATTAAAAACGTTTGGATTCCAATACGGTTCAGGTGTAAATGAATCATAAATGACAGTCATACCTGATGGATAAAAAATAACTTTGGAGTCTCCAGTATACCCCATACCACTAAAGTTTGGTAATTGTCTATCAACTTGTACGGTTACTGTTGTGGCCGTAGAAGTATCACCTGTGACACCTACCACAACATAACTAAATATTGGTGATGCTCCTGTAAATGGTTGTATATTATTTGTACCAAATAAAAACAAAAACATTCCGTTTGTTACTGTACCTGAAACTGTTGGGTCTAAACTTGAATATGTAAGTGTTAAAACATTACCTGAAGTTACGCCTGTGTTAGAGACGGTAAAATTTGGATTTATAGTATACGCCGATGAAGTATATGCACTAAATACAACAGGAGTTCCTGTATAACCTGTAAAAAACCCTCTTGGTGCCGCGCTATTAAAAACATTATCAATATATGAAGCGTCAAAAGGAACGCCTAATGTACTTCCTGATGTTGAGTCCACAAATAAAGGATATTTTACTTGCATTCTATTTTTTTCAGGAATTGGAGCTAAATTTTGAGAGTTATATTGTGGCATCAAAACATTTAATTGGACATAGTCCTTATTACTTGTACAATTATAGCAAACTTCACTATCCCCAACTTCAAAATAAGCAATATCAAATTTACCTTGTGATATTTTTTTTCTAGCCGCGTCGGTTATTATGGTGTTTATTAACGCTGAGGTATTTTTGATTATGTATGACATATTTTATAAATATATTTTTTATAAATTTATTTTAAGATAGACCTATTTTTTGTAAAGGCATATATTTTGGTGTTCCGTTAACACTTATACCACTACATGTTGATGGGGTTATTGATACATTGGTTATTGTTAGTGTATCTAATATATATCCTTCTAATTGACATCCTCTTAATTCGGCTTTTGGGGTATTAATAAATTGAGTAATAGTACCATTTATTATTCCGCCACTTGATATTGTTGCAGTATATGTGTTTGTATACGAACTATAATTAATATATGAACCAACGCATGAAGGTCTTGATTGTCCTGTAGTTGTCACAATTGAATTTGTTGGTGTGCTTAATGTTGCATTCCCTGATGTTGTTGCAGAAATAGAATTAGTGATTACTGGCACATCAGTTGAAAATGTTTTTCCAGTCATTCCAACAGACGTATTAATTGTAAAGTTCACTGTTTTTCCTGCCGGTAATGTTGGTGTAACATTTAACTGATAGTACCAAGTTTTAGTAGTTGTAGTACCAACATTTACTTCATTAGCCAAAGGAGTCAAACTTAAATTAAGGGTATAATTTGTGTATGCGTTTTGAGGCGTTAAAGTTATTGACTGTGAAACAACTGTATTATTAGTATCTTTTATGTAAATTGTATAGTTGCCGGCACCTAAACCTAAAAATGTACTTGACATTTGATAGTTAACACCGTTAATTGAATAAGTGTAAGACGGTACACCACCATTACCTGTCACGTTAATTACACCATTATTTGTATCTGTGCAAGTTGGGTTTGTTGGTATTAGTGATAATGTTAGAGGTGGTGTCGTACAAACTCCTGTTGACACAACTACAGTTCCTTGATAGGTGCCAAGTAATGACCAATTACCTGTAGGAGGTGTTGTTGGTTGTAATAATGCTGGTACTCCAGCGTTAGTCCATCCACTAACTTCCCATCTTGTATTTCCTGTGCTATAAAATATATTGTAAGTTGAACTTGTCCATGATGGATATCCATTGATAGTTGAGCCGCTAGATAGTGTTGTTAAAAAAGTACCAAAATAAGAAGGAGTATATTCTAAACATAAATTTTGTGGATATACAGGTGTTGGTGTTGGTGGAGGTAAACAATCTAAACAAGTGTTAAATGGGCCTGTAGATATTACTGCAAAATTATTAACATAAGTTTGTCCAGTATATAATGTTTGACCACTATGAGTCCAACATCCAACTTGACTTGTTAAAGTGTAAACTTTACCATCAACGAATTTTGAAGGTAAATCTGCAACATAATAAACAAAAGTTCCTGAATTTTCACAGTCTTCAAATTGTTCCAAATAGAAACTATCATAATCTACCGAACAAGTTGTTTGACCTGTAAAATCACCATAATAATCTATAACAGTTGCCGTATATTTGCCAGGCAGTAAATTAGTAAGTAAAGAACCTTGGGCACCATTGCTCCAGTTTATAGTATATGGAGATGTTCCTCCTGTTACATATAAGGTTATTAACCCATTAGTTGATTCTGGTGTTGACGCATTAATGCTTTCACAATCTAAACCTAATGGTAGAAGTGTTATTATATTACAACTATTTCCACTTAATAACCCCATATTACCAAGTTGCCCCGCTTAATCTTTTCCAACCTAATGTATCTCTATAATACAAATAAGATGAATCGTAAGTTATTTGTCCTACTTCACCTGTTGGGTCTGTTGTTCCTGTTGGTGTGAAACTTGTTTTAATTACAAAATTAGGAACGTAGACAGTTTCAGATTGAGTACCTGAAATTGACATTCCACCTAAAATGACAGAATGGTCAGTTAGTAAAATAGAATTTTCACTTGAAATTATTGAAGAATTGTAATAAGTAACTAAATTATTAATCCCTCCTATTATTGCAGAATTATACACCGGGTCTGATGGTGTTGCTCCTGATATAGAATTACTATTTCCACCAATTATTGTTGAATTTTCAGTGGTTCCCGATTCAATAAAATTGCCTATTCCTCCTAAAATAGACCCATTTTCATTTTTTAATGTGCTAGATTTTGAATAAATAAAAGAAAATTCACCTAAAGATAAATTTCCAGACCCACCAACAAATGATGTTCCACTATAAGAAATATTTGACCCACCACAAACTAAACTATTAGCACCATAAATTAGATTACTATCTCCAAAAACTATTGAACTTGTACCATAGTTTTGGTTTGTCGCGCCAAATGCGGATGCGTTTATTGCGTCAACAATATTTCCTTTATTTGCGACAAAAGACCTTGTACCTAACGCCTTGTTATTTTGACCACTAACAAAGGACGTTTCTCCCCATGCTTGATTTCCAAATCCAAATACAAATGAATTTTTTGAAAAAGTATGTGACAATTCTCCACAGGCTAATGAATTTTTACCGATAGCATTTGTTAATAAACCCTTTGTAGATGCGTAAATTCCTCCAGCTGTTTTATTTCCTCCCCAAGATGTTGGATTCAGTTGAGTGTCCCCAACATAACAACTTGATGATGTGCTAATTGATGTGTCCGTAAGATAAATAATTGTTTGACCTCCAATAAAAGAAGAAGCCGACACTTCACCTTTACTTTCTTGTAATATACCTCCAAAATTAATGTCATTTATGTATATCGTTCCGCTGCTTCCAAAATTGGCACTAACATCACCGTAAGAACTGTCTAAATATACAACACCAAAGGTTAATCCTGTGGCTAAATATAATGTATTAGCCCCTGTTCTTGTATTAGCCCCTTCAGAATGTGAGAATTCACCAAAAGACCTAGTTGCAAAACCTTCTGCGTGAGATGTAGAACCCGATGCAATAGTATCCGAACCTTCAGCGTGACTGTAATCACTTAAAGCTTTAACATTATCACCAAAAGCAAAACTTAATATTGACTGAGCGTCTGAACCTACTGATTGAACTCTATTGTGTACTGTTATTTCATCTAAACAAGCGTGAATATTATTTGTATAAAAACTTGTAATGCAACTACCTGAACCTCCTGTAAATGGTGTTGTTAGTCCTGAAACAGTAAATGTTCCTCCTGTTGAATTTGTAAAAGTTATTGTTCCTCCTGAAGATATTGCGGTACCACCAGTTAAATAAACATCAGGAGCCCCACCAAATAAAGGAACTAACTGACTAAGAGTTGCTTTATATGAAGAACCGCTTGGGCTTTGAGTTGTATCTCCTGTTATTACAATGTGTATAAGGTCATTAAGTGATGCTCCTGTTGCTAATGTCCTTGATGTTAAAGTTGCCATTTTTTTATTTTATATATATATGTAAGTTTATTGAAAGTTATATGGTATTCCATCTTGAAATTCAAAACATATTAGGTCTTCGAACTGTTTATAAGTACATAAACTATCAGAACAGAACTCACAACCATTATTGTCTATTATTTTAATAACATAAGTATCCGTAGATTCAAAGGAAACAGGTAATGTAAAAGAATATGGAACTGAAGAAATTGTATCAATATATTGACAAGTTCCGTATATTCCACATTCATCACAAACCCAAATATCGTATGGACTTGTTCCTGAAACTATTGTATTTAATGTTACTGTTGTTGGCATAATATTAACACACTCCGTTTACTGTGCAAAATTCTGTAAGAACTCCACTATTATTTACACTATAAATTTTATTTCCGTATCTAATATAATCAACAGTTACAGGAAATAATAAAGACGAATTATTATAAATAGTAACTCCCGTTTGAATTTGATTTACTGATGGATGGGTATAAAATATTACTTGTAATCCAAAATTAGTAAGTTGACAACCGGGGCAATTTACCGAATACGCACCACTACCATACCATTCGTTAAATGTGCCAACTAATGGTTCAACTTGTAGACATTCTGTGCAATCTACATAAGTGGTTGCGGTAGTAGCAGTAAATCTATTTTCATTTACCACAATATAACCTGAAGGTGGAACATAATTTATGAAGTATCCTACATAATTATAACAATTTCCAGAATAATCTCTAATTACTTCTCCTAAATTTAAATTAGTTGGTGGGGTTGCCGTTTGTGTAATCATTGATGTTGTTGTACAAGATGTGAATATAAAGTAAGTTCCAGGAGCATAAGTAGGTGTCGGTGTTGGTGTTGGTGTAGGTGTCGGTGTAGGCGTTGGCGTTGGCGTTGGAGTCGGTGTAGGTGTAGGGCAAATTGTACAATCGGTGTAAGCCGAAATCACTAACTTAACTGTTGCGTTTGGACTTGCTGTTGTATCTTGTATATATGTTGCACATTTTAATTGGTCATTGATGACTCCTAAGAATGTTTGTCCCGTAGTTATTGGTGTGCCTGATATTTCCAAAGGTCCTGAAATATAATAAGAAACCTTTTCGTTGCAATCTCTTAATTCTTTAACTCTGAAACATGTAAAGTTTCCATCATCTATTGTAAATGTTACAGTTTCGCCAGTTAAGTTAATTGTTGGGGTCGGAGTTGGTGTTGGCGTTGGTGTAGGTGTTGGAGTTGGAGTTGACGCACTAACAGTAATATCTACGGTAAAGGCACTACATATGTTAGGTGTTGGCGTTGGTGTTGGTGTTGGTGTTGGCGTAGGGGTCGGAGTCGGAGTTGGTGTGGGAGTTGGGCTCACACACTCAACATCATAAGAAAAATCAAAGTCATCACAAAACGGAGTAGGTGTCGGTGTTGGGTCACAGTAACCTTGATAAAATAAATCAGTATATAAATTGGGGCAGACGGATGTTGTAGGGTCTTGTCCGTAGAAAAAACAATTTGTGCCAGGTGCGGTTCCCAAGCACCATTTTGTAAGTCCTTTATAAATGTATCCAGGTTGTGTTCCTCCTGTGAAAAAAGGAAATCCATTATATCCACCGGCCACAATATATGTACCATTATAAGATGAATATTGACTATCATTTATAATAACACAATATTCGTTAGGGCAACATTCACCTGTTGAGCAACTTGGAGCAGTGCATCCTGTTTGCAAAACAAATGTTCCATTTGGAACAAAACTTGTTGCTGTAAATCCAGATGTGAAAGCCGATACAATCGTATAACAACCATTTAAAACAGTCGTATCATAAGAAACATAATAGACAGAAGTTACTGCTGAAGTTCCAGCGGACCAATTGGTTTCTTCTGTATAATATTGTAAACCGGGGTAACAACAACTTTCAAAAAGTATATTTGCCATTAAATTTTATTTTTATATAAATAACCCAAAGTTTTTTTTTGCATTTAAAACTCCAAATTTATTTCTTCAGGTTTATAATTGTAATAATGTTTATACGCATGAATAAATGCAACATCTTCTTGTTCTTCCATAGGGACTGACCATCCTGTTTTATCCCACCAATTTCCTATGTTTTTGTTGTCGTACTGTGTCCAATCGTCCCATGGTCCCGAAGTAAATCCAAAAAATTGAAATAAAAATGAAAGAGTTGCGTCACACCATTCTTCAGGTCTTGTGTCTAATTTATATATTTCGTCCCATGGTACTTCATCTAATCTATTGTATATTTCTATGAACTTTTTTCTATTGAAAATTGCGCCGCCGCAAGCTCCATAATTTTCTAAAGAGCCTAATTCACTCCAAACATGTCTTGAGTCGTCTTTGACATTAAATTTATTTTTTAGATATTCATATAATTCTTTTGTGTAATAAGGACCATATGCTCCTGATATATCAAACTTTGGTGGTCTTGTTATTTCAGATTTACACCAAACATCGTCCTCATAATGAATAACCCATTCAACATTTTTAAGTGTTGTTAGACAAGCCTCATATATTCTTGTTAACCAAAGATATAGTCCATCTTTATCAACAAATACTCTGCCCGACGTTGAGTTGTTTATACCTTGTTGTTGTATCCACTTATAATCACAATTAAATTTTTTTGCTACAGGTTCTAGTAATTCTGAACCATCTTCGAATAAAGAAATTGGTGCGTTTGGGTAAAATTTTCTAAACTGTTCGATTGCTTTATAACATGCAACTAATTTATGACCCGATTGGTAAAAAACACCTATATTCATATTTCACCAGTGATTTGTTTAACCCAACCATTTTGTTTATGATGTAACCAAATTGACCAACTTTTTGTTTTTTCATCAACCAAGAATGTTCTTTTTATATTTACGTAATCACTTTTTACTTCATATAATTCTTTAATTTCATCACTATTTGCATCTTGTCTATAAATTTCATTTCCTAAATCATTCAAAAATGAAATTGCCCAAAAATCATAATCATCTTCAGGAGCTTCCAATCTTGGGAAAATTATATTATATGTGAACATAAAACTTTCTTTTTTATGCCAATCGGTTTCATCGTTAACTGGTGGATTTTCACCTTTTAATGTTTTGGGGTGTAATTTTCTATCTAAAAAATTAATTCCTGCGTACAACTCATAATCACGATGAGTTCTAACATTACCTAATCCATATTCTCCCAAGTTAATTCCATGGTCTTCTTCTTGTAACATATGTCTAATTCTTATTTTAGCTTTAGTGTCCATTTCCCACCATTGTTCTTCAACCACACCATTTTTTTTATTTTCTTCGTTAAAATCAGTCCAATGTTTTGTTTTGTAAGCTCTTGTGTATTCATGCCAAACAACTGTTTTATGTGGGTGAAATAAATCATAACCTAATGTAAATGACCTAATGGATAAACTTATTTCATCACCAGCGAAGTAAATGTTGGGGTCGTACTTATATTCTTCACAATGTTTTCCAATCGTAAAGAAAAAGTGACCACTAACAAATCTTGCAGGAATCGGTTTATCTAACTCTTTCCAATTTGGGATTTCATTTGGTTTAAACAAAATTGTACCTCCAGGTGTAAAATTGTATGCAACCATTTTATATGGTTCAATATTTAATAATTTATTAGTTTTAGGTTCATACATGCCAGCATATGCAGTAATAATTGGTTTTTTTGAACCTGTCATCTTCATCATCTCTATCAACTCAACATCCCAATCTTGTAAAAATCTATGATGTGAATCTAATTGTAATGTGTATTCTTCACCTTCCCATAATTTTTGTATTTCTGAACGAGCCCAACATAATCCTTTACTTTTTGTCCAATGATAATCTAATATTTTGAATCTTGGGTCATTTGCAAATTCTTCCATAGATTCATTTTCATCTCGTTGCCAACAAATACCAAAGGTTAAATTCTCAGGATGTTTTGCTTTTGAAATGCAATCTCTTATTGTTGGTAATAGTTCAGGGTCTCTATAAGACGCAATTTGAACAAATATTTTCATAATAAAAAATTATATAAATTACCCAAAAAGTTAATAGAAAAATTAAAATACTTTATTCATGCATAACAATTTTGTATAGGTAGAATTAGCCGTATTAGTAATATATAATTAAACCCTTATATTTAAGGGTAAAAAATTGTTGTTAGTAAAGAAAGGTTCTATTTCAATAATTCGATTATGGATTAAATCAACCAAACTTTACACTGTGTACGTGGGTATGGGCGGAATAAAAGCTATACCCTGTACCAAAACCGCCAAACTGTGTTGGTACGACGGTTGTTCCTGAAGAGCCGCTAGTCCCATTTGTACCACTACTACCACTTGTACCATTTGTGCCTGAAGAACCACTAGTCCCATTTGTACCACTACTACCACTGGTCCCATTTGTACCCGATGTACCATTTGTTCCACTACTTCCTGACGTACCGTTAGTACCACTAGTTCCATTTGTTCCTGAACTACCTGATGTTCCATTTGTTCCCGAAGAGCCTGAGGTTCCGTTAGTACCACTACTTCCTGACGTACCATTCGTACCACTTGTGCCGCTTGAACCAGAAGAACCACTTGTACCATTAGTGCCAGATGTTCCTGAACTTCCGCTAGCCCCTGAAGTTCCGTTTGTGCCGGATGTTCCATTAGTTCCGGACGTACCATTTGTTCCGGACGTACCATTTGTTCCGGACGTACCATTTGTTCCAGATGTACCATTCGTACCACTTGTGCCGCTTGAACCAGAAGAACCACTTGTACCATTAGTGCCAGATGTTCCTGAACTTCCGCTAGCCCCTGAAGTTCCGTTTGTGCCGGATGTTCCATTAGTTCCGGACGTACCATTTGTTCCAGATGTACCATTTGTTCCAGATGTACCATTGGTTCCGCTCGAACCCGAAGAACCATTAGTACCATTAGAACCAGATGTTCCATTTGTTCCTGATGTACCGTTTGTTCCAGAAATAGATGATGTTATCGCACTAAACGGTACTGCTTCGGTTCTACCTGTTGAAATTGGATTATAATTTACAATCACCAATAATGAGTTAGGATAACCTGTAGTAGCTGCGGGTAAGGATGATATTGGTAAATCTGGCATGGTCTTTTATATATAAATATTATTTAAGTTATTTTGATTCTAAACCCGTCTTCTTGTAATATATAAAAACCGTCTTCTTGCAACAGATAACTTCCGCAATCTAATTCTAATTCGCGAATACACCCATTGGCATCAATAATTTTTATATAAACAATATCTTCATTTGGAAAAAATAAATCCGAATCTATGACTACACTTGGTGGTATTGAAGTGACACCTGAAACATAAAAACAATAGGTATTTGATGAGTCACAAATGAAAACATCATAAGGACTTAAACCACTGGTCACACCTGTTATTTGTATATTCATATATTAACAATTTATTTCATGAAAAGTTTCACAACCATTATTATCAATCGCTTTTATTATTAAGGTATTCGCCGCAGAATAAAAAGCCGATAAAACATAAACAATAGGTGTTGTGCCAAGTAAGGAACAATTATTTCCGTTTTCATCACAAACGTAATAACTAACTGGTGGTGTTCCCCCTGTAAAACCTGTTATGTCGACTGAATATGGCATCTATGTATAACAAGTTACGTCATAGTCTATTGTTAATTCTAATGTGAAATTAGCGTCGGCCAATGGGTCAGTATCACCCTCACAATTTGATTCAATGTGAATTGTATTGTCTGTCAAACTTAAAGAATAAGAGCTTATATCTACAATTCCGCTCAATATGCCTTCTATTGTTGACTGCCAAAGAGTGTCTTGTGGAACATCATTTAATGTTGTTGCGGTATAAAATGTTTGAGTAAATGCACTTCCATTAATATTCATTTCAAGTATAAATTCTGCGGTATTTAAACTACAACCTGTATACCCACTTGTTACATCAGTATACCCTTCATTTAACATTTGTAAAAATCCACGTTTAGCCCCGACCGTTGTTGAAAATTGATTTTCACACAATTCAACAACAGAATATGTTGTCACGTTATTTCCTAAACATGTAATTATAAAATCAATAGTTTGGGAACATCCGCTACTATCTATTACTTGAACAGAATATGTACCAGCCGTTAATCCAGAAATGGTTGACCCTGTTTGCCCTGATGGGATATTATTTGACCAATTATAACTGAATGTTGGTTCTCCATCATATATCAATACTTCTGCGGTTCCGTTTTGACCATTATAACATTGTGTTGTTGACATTGAACATAATAAACTACCTCCCGTTGATATTGTTGCCCGTTCATCAATTTGACATCCGTCTGCATCAACAACTGTTATGGTATAACTACCGGCCGCTAAATTGTTGAAGGTATACGAAGATAGTGGTGTATTTAAAATAGATTGACCATCACTTAGTATATAATCTAAAGGTGATGTATAACCCGTACCTACTTCTATTTGTAAAATACCGTTAGTTTGTGAGCATGTTGAACCTGTTGTTGTGGCACTTATTTGAAACTTATCAGTTGATGCTAAAATAACTGTTGTAGTGTATTGACAATCTGTACCTGTAGCTGAAATTATTAAATCATAAGTATCATTTGTTAATCCTGAAAACGAGCTAGTTAGGCTTTGAGTTGTGTTTGTATATACTAAACCGTTTGTTTGTCCAGAAAGTATATAACTATAAACGTTGTTTGAACCTAAAAGTGAAACATTCAACGAACCAAGTTGTTGACTACAATTTGAATTATAGACTACTGTGTTTACATCAAAAAATGAGTTTGGCGCATTAATAAAAGCGCTTATATTTTGTTTACAAAAATTTGCGTCAGTTATTTCTAAATTATAATTACCACTAGCTAAATTAGATAAAGTCAAAGTATTAGAAAGAGTATACCCTACTTGTGAGGTACTAGCCGAATAATAATAAGGCACACTACCTCCTGTAATTGTAAATGTAATACTACCATCCGAGGAAAAACACGTAGGATTTACTGAAGTTGTAATACCTAAACCAAGAGGGTCTGCTTGTACAATATTATCACTTTTTGTAATTACACATCCATTTCCGTCAGTTACCGTACAACTATAAGTCCCTAAAGTCAAACCTGTAATGGTTTGACCCGTTTGACCGTTATTCCAAAGATATGTATAAGGTGGTGTTCCTGTCAATCCAGTAATTGATAATTTTCCTTGATTGATTACACATGTTGAAGTATTAACTTTCCAAAAACCAAAATCTAAGTTTGATGATGAGTTTACTATTGCGTTAGATGTGGTTGCGGTAGATAAGCCATAATCTACAATTTTAACAAAATAAGTATCTGCTGACAAATTAGTAAAAGTGTACGGAAACAAAGTTGTTGTTTGTGATTGTATTGTTCCTCCGGTAGTTGATAGTAATAAAGTATATGGCGGCATTTGAGAATCAGCACTTACCGTTAAAGTTCCATTATTTTGCCCGCATGTAGTTGGTGTTACGTTTATAATATCAGTATAAAAACAACCTGTTATGATAACGTTTATATATAATTCGTTATTTTCAAACCCCTGAGAATCGTTCAATCTAAACACATAGGTATCTGCCGTCAATCCTGAAAATGTTATTGGACTTGATGATGTTTGAGCGCTTATCCCACCAGGTTGTATGTTGTCTATTGTATATGGAGGTATTCCCCCATATGGTGAAAATGTTACAGAACCTGTTAATTCTGAACATGTACCTGTAATTGCGAAAGTTAATCCTAATGGTTGGTCATCACAAGTTGGAGTACAAACAGACATTGTATTATAAACACCAAAAGTTGATGCAGAGTATGCACTATCAAAACAAATTGTTTCACCTAAAGAAACGCCGGCAATAAAGTTTCCACAACAATCATAATACCTATATACACCGTCCGTTAATCCTGAATAACAAGCCATTAATTACAATTTATATTTATATTTATACCTATATTTAAGTACAGTTTTTTATTTGTGAAGTCGTCATAACAAGTTGAATTACTTATTACTAACGTTTTACCCGCAAAATAATAGTTCAGCCCGTAATTGTACAAATTTTGTAGTTTATTGTCTATTGAATTAATAATTTGACCAACGTTAGGTGTGTCATAATATCCGTGTCCCGTATAAAATAACTCCTGAACTAATATGGTGCTATCTAATCTACAATCAATATACCATTCTGACACAATACTTGTTAAATCACAATTAGATTGAGTATATCCACTTTGACTAAGTACTTTATTTAAAACTTGAGATAAATAAGACTGTGGGCTAAGCAAGTTTAACTCACATCTTAAAGTTTGGTCTATACAATCATACCCAAATAACTGACCGTCAAATGTGCAAGGTACACATTCAACTTGTATAAACTGACAACCTCTTTGTCTTCTCCATACAAATTTTTGTCTATGAAAAATTGAATTTTCCATTTTTTGACCCGTGAGCCACAGTGTAGTGGCAGGAACCAACTGTTCTAATAATCTTTGCCAATAATCACCAATACCCAAAGTGTAATCTATCATTTTTTGATAAGTAAATTGATTAGAAGGTATACCTACTGTTTGTTGCGACTGTAAGTATTTCCAATATATCGATTGAAGTGTAGGGTAACCTCCTGTCTTACCATCAAAAATTGTTTGTCGGTTTCTAACATTAATAAGGTTGGTAAAAAAAGATTGTGCAAATTCAAAAAATGTTTTTTGTTTTGGTTTTGGGTTTACAAAAGTCCAGTCTATTGCTCCTGGATATGGATACGGCGAAGTTAACCCAGTACTTGGAATTGGGTAGTCATATTTAACACACATATCCCAAACATCGTAAACTAACCCCTGACCCATATTGATGTTTAATTCAATATTTTTTGAGTTTATAATTTGTTTGTCATTTGAAATTGTGTAATCAACACCATTAAAGTTTGAATTATTTTTTCTGTTACCTATATCGTCAACAGACCAAGACTTTTGATTGTCATAAATTTTTGTTATTGTATAACCTTCGTTCAAATATGGAAAATTTCTAAATCTATCTAAATATTCTTGACCATATGAAAAAGGTTGTAGTTGTGTTACGACACTCGGTACGTTTTGATTAAGTTGTGAATTTTCTAAATCAACGACTTGTGGCGACCTGTGTTTAGGGTTTGATTCAAACCAACCTGAACCTTTTTGGAAAAAGTAATCATCTGTTTGTGTTGGTGACTTAGGATACCCGTCGTCAGAAATACCATAATCGTTTCTCGATGTTGTTACAGTTTGAACTTCACCGTTTGTAGTAAATCCAGTATATTTCACACCATGTATTAAAAAAGTATTTGTTGGGTCTAATGTAGGTTTTTCGACGTAAACCGTTCCTCCACTAATTTTTGCATAATTTTCTTTAAATTGGTCTACATTAATTTTAGAATCAACCAAATAAACAACTTCATTAAACTCTGTAATTGCTTCAGGAGCCCCAATAAGTCTCATAATATATTCCAAAGATGTTCTTGTGCCTTTGGATTTAAACATATACGCCGAGTTTAGAATAACATTTCTAAAATATTGATAATTTAATTCTGAAGGTGTTTTTTGTTGAGCCTGCCCCGAATAGATTTGGTCATTCGTTGTACTAAATACGGCATCTAATAGTTGGTCATTGTTGATTGGTGATATATTTGTATTTATACCAAGAGTTTGAGCTAAATTGGTTAATAACTGCGATGGTATATCATTTCCAACAATATAATTCACTGAGTTCATGTTTGCCAAAGCGTCAATAAATTTTTTTACCTCGTCAAAACTTCTACCATATATTTGTAGAATTTTTTCCATCTTTTGGTCTTTGGTATCAAAGTCTTTAAAGGAACCTGTTGTTAAAAATCTTGAAATCAAATTGGTTTTGTAATCGTCAAGATTAAGTGCTATTTCACTTAAAGTTGTTAAATAGGTGTCAAAATTTGATGTTACAATATCTAAATTCCATAGACCATCCAAAACCCATGTCACATTTTGCGTCTTTAATGTAAAAATTCCATCTGAATCGTAGTATGGGTACTCAAAAGTTGCAGTATATTTTGGTTGAATGTTTCTATTTAATATAAAATCTTCAACCTCATCAAAATTATCTTGAAAAATTTCAGCAGTTTTTTGTGTGTTTGGTTTTACTATAAATGTGTCTGTTGAAATTGTTTGCCCTGTAAAAGGGTCTCCCTCGACGGTAAATGTAATTGTTCCAGCGGTTAAAGTTGTTGATGGTATAAAATCAACTACAGGGTATTCTGTTGTAAAAGCAGAAAAGTATAAACTAAAATTTTGGTAGTTATTAGTTAAATCACGATATTTCGAAACTTTAATAGGTCTAACTTGAATATTTCTTGCAGCATTTACAGAAAAGTCAATATCAAATGGATTAACTATCCACGGAACATCGACATCAAATGTCGTTAAATTTTCAATAGGGTCAAAAACAATATTTGTAGCGGTGTACCCTGTTGTAAAAGACAAAGTTGTACCTCTTACTTCTAAAGCTGCCGGAAAATAACTAATTATTTTTGTTACGGACGCTGACAATCTTTTTTGAAGTGACCCATACAACGTAAAACTTGTAATTTGCGATATATCAAAATTTGGGTATACTGAAAAGTTTTTTTGTATAATTTTTTTGGTCTGCTCAACATCTTCAATATTTAAATTTTCTAAATTATAAAGTTGTGAAAAAACACCTAAATCAAAATTTCGATTTACCTTTTCGTAAATAGCGGTTGTAAACTGAAAATTACCTTGTGTTAACCCGCCACCGGTTACCAATTGTAGACCAACTATGTTATCAAACGCAGTTAATTTTCCAACAGGTGGTGCAGGCGGATATCTAAATATTTGTTTTGCCATTATTGAATAATATTGGTAAAGTTTTTGCTGTAATCAATGTTATTATTTCTATCTTGTCTAACTTCAAATAGAAGTTCACTATACGTATTTCTAATTTCAAATAAGTTATATTGTTTGTAAATGTTTCCAGCGGTATCGTAAAGTGTGTAAATACCATCTTCAATACTTTTTGTTTGATTACCATAAAGAGCAATTGCTAAAGTATCAATGTCGTATTCTGCCATTTGAATATCAATAGTAATAGGATTAAAAAAAGTATTTGTTACTATAATGTTCTGATTTGGTTGACCTATAAATGGTACTGCGTTTGGTTTATTAGATGGCGATGAAGAAGGTGAAAGAGTACAAAAAATTAAATCAGTTGGGTTATCTACATATCTGTATCTGATTGCCTTTTGTGATGTGTTTACTTGTTCAGTAACAACAGGCTCACAGTAAAATGATGATGTTACTATTCTATAAAAGTTTGGAATTTTTGTTCCGTTGTTGTTTAAATATTCAATTCTAAATCCAACTAAACCTTGGTTAACAAATTTATTTCTGTATTGTGAAGGAACATTATTAATATCAATAATAATACCTTTTACATTAGGTAGTGCAGATAAAACCCCACAGTCAGTTATTGTTGTTCTAATTTGAACAGGTCTAATCATTAAGGTATAAATTCCCAACTTACTAAACTCTGTTGCCGGTAGTTTCAAATTGTACAAACCGCCCAAAATTTCTAAATTATTATTAACACCAGTATCTGTATTATGAAAATATGGTGTTAATATATTTGCCGCATTTAATTTTTTTAATGTAAAATTATTTGTAACGTCCCTTGAAGGTGTATAGTGTAAGATGATTTCAACATCATCGGGTGATACATCAGCGGGTCTTGTTATTCCATATGTGCCAAGTGCCATTTTTTTATTTTATAAATAGTTTATGTCTTTTTTTATGTTTTATTAATTTTAAAATATCCGTAACCATATCTTACCATATCACCAATATTATCAACCTCTCTTAATCTTTGTAATGGTTCAAAAGCACTATATTTGCCTCTTTCAATATAAACATCACTTTGAACTTCAGGGTCCATAACAAAATCTAACAAATATTCATTTTTTGTAATTGCAGAAAACAATAAATCATTTTGGGTAAATCCTGAACTTTGTAGTAGGTACAAAGTTTGTCCGTTAGGAAAGTCATAATAAGTGATGTCATTTATTGTGTAGGAAGTATATCCTGTTGTTATGGAATCTATTTTTCCGTATGGTATTCCGTTTTTTATAAAAGTATAACCAATAGTATATGGGTTAGGACCCCATCTTTTTACATCCGTAAGTTTAGACTTTGTATAACCTGAAACAGGAAAAGGAATTGTTGTGTATGAACTTGATACTTGTGACGATACATTATTTTGTGAATCTCCTGTCGCGATAAAATCGTAACTAATAGGTATACCAGACCAATAACCACCTTGTGGCGTGAAAGTAAAATTACCTTGTAAATTTGTTATTGTTACCCCTGTTAAAGGAAGTTCAATTGGTTTTTCAATTATATTCAACCCCCAACTGTTTTGACCAGAAAAAGTTATGGTATATGCACTTGGTGTTGGAGGGTAACTATGTATCAAAGGTTGGGTTCCAATCTGTTGAATTGGACTACCATCCCCCCAATTTACAAAAAAACTCGATAGGCTTAAAAATGATATTTCTATATCCCCTGAAGTATTATAAAAATTAACATCATAAGGTGTTGATGTACTTGCAGAAAATAAAAAGTTAGAAAACACATCTTTTTGTAATAACAACCCGTCAAACTCACTATAAAAACCAATGTCGTTCATAGTTTGAGTAAGCATAATTGGTATTGTTAATCCTGTTAATAGTGATGTGCCGCCTGTATTTCCGCTTAATATATATGACATACCTGAATATACACCAAATGTTTGTGACCCACTATCACCACTAAAGGTTTCGGTAAAAATATCTTTAGAAATATTTTCAGGCGATACTACAATTGAATATTTTTCAGCTTCCATTATGGGTTTCCGTATTCATACCATTTTATAACATTAACCGAATCACCAACTCTTTGAAGAATGGGTGCTTGGTTTTGTTGTGGGATTTCTTTGTAAACTTGATATTCAAAGTTTGTAAAATCTAACTCAAGTTTATAATAAAAATATTGTGATTTATTAAAATTAAATTTATTTGGTAAAGAAAATGTTGATTGTGGTGCATTCATAAACCTTACAAATTGACCTGTTTTCGCATTAAAAAATTTGGCCGTCATATAAAACTCTGTAATATTTATAAAATCTCTTTCTTTCAACCAATATATAAAAAATCCTTCCTTGTCTGCGCCTGTATAGTCAAGTTTGAATTTTGGTTTTTTGACATTTACTTGTGTTTGATTGTTTAACGGACCCAAAAAACCTACTTTTGTTTGACCTTGCTGTGTGGGTAAAATTACGCTAAAATACGCCTTTTGATTTTCATTTGTTTTAGTATCATAAAAATCTAATTTAAAAAAACTACCTTTGAATGAGTTTGCAAAATAATATAATTCAGAGTCGGTAAAAGTTGCATTAGTATAGTCAACGGCCCAGTTATTAGCTGTTGCTGTGCTAACTGAAACAGTTGGATTTAAAAAATAAAATTCATAATTTATATTCGTAACATTTGGTGTTTGGATATATTCTTTATTTGCAAAACTCGTAGTTTCAAAATCATCAATACCATTTATTAAATCTTGTAAAACATCAGTTTCAAATTGCAATATTCCATCATTTCTACCTTCCATGTCAAAAGTAATTTCAACTGGTATGTCTAAAGTAGTATCTTTGGAAGTTTTACTGAACCTATAATAATTATTATTCACAATTGTCGTTAGTTATTTGTTGGTATTCTTTAGAGAATACGTTGTTATTTCTTTGAATTGGGTATTGTAAAAATATACAATTCAAAAAAGGATAGTGTGCTCCATTAATAAATGGATTATTTACTCCAATGCCATTACTATCAATATACCCATAAGTGTATAAATCCCTCCAATACCATTTGTTATTATATTGACTAAACCAAGAATATTTTGGTATATTGTCTACAGTGTCTTTTGTTCCGTTTTCAATATAGTCACTAAAAGCCCTAATGGGTATTGAATAGTGTGGGTTATATAAATAACCATCAGGATAGTTTTGATTACCTGTTGTTTGAAACAAAATATTGTTAAATGAATATTTGTGAACAGCTTTTGATAATACATACTCTTTTTGTTCGATATAATTATATTCACAAAAATCCCCTAAAATTACGTCTCCTATATTTAATATTTCATTATAATAAAATGTTTGTCCATTTAAAGAATATGACTTTGTTGGTATATTATCTTTATTTAAACTATTACTATGGTTCCACCATGTATCTACTGAATTTTGTAAAAAATTAAAATTCCACCCAACATCTATACCGCTTGGTATTCCATTTTGATTTACAAATGGTTTATTAAACCAACCCATATAACCTCTGTTTATAATTGTTAAAAATAATTCAGTTATTGGTTTTCCATTGTTGTCTATGTAAGCCCCTATTTTAACATCTTTATCAAACGTAAATGAAAAACTTTGTGAATTATTTTTCACAGACACTCTTTGTACTTGATTGGGGGTTAAAGCAGAATATTCTAATTTTTTATTTATGGCAAATGGGTTGTTTTCAAATCCTGCTTTACCAATATTACATTCATCATTATTTTTTACTAATTTATGTAATCTTACATAATAAACTGATTTTGTTTCACCAGAATTTTCAGGTTGGGTTATTCTTTTTAAATTTCCGTAAATACCTGTTTGTATGTCTTGTGCGGGATATTTCAAATCATAAATTGTAAAAACTTTATTTTCTGAATTAATTGTACCGTCCCCTAATGAATAAATTTGAAACATTGTGTTATTGTTAATTGGCTTTGATAATTCAACGTATTGCCCAATTTTCAAGTTATGATTTGTTGCACAATAAAAATAAACCAAATATTTTCCATTTAATTTTCCTGTAGTTATTACGTATGGTATTCCGTCACCAGCCAAAAAACCACTATTGGTTACTCCAAACTTTTCATCAGTGTATGACATTGTTTGTGCAGTTGTACTTGAAAAAGCATAACTAACATAAAAAGACCAATTATATGTTGAAGCGCTTTTTGAAACAAAAGGTACATGTCCTGTTATACCACTAAACCTTTGAATTGAAAATTCGTCAAACTGAGGAGTTCCCTCCCAAAAATTCGAGTTGGTGGAAGCGTTACTAATTGCGTTTGTATAATATAAATTATTTTTAAACGGTGTGTAAGATGTTTTACCAGTAACAGTGTTATCAAATACATTTGTAATTTTACCCGCAATTCTAAATTTATCACTTGCCTGTCTTTCTTTTTGAAAAATATTTTGTTGATTCACTAAAATATTTCGGTCTCCTTCAATAAGTTCTCTTCTATCACCAATCAATGGTGGTTGAATCCAAACGTCTTTATCTGTATTTCCAGCGTACCTTTTGGAACCAATAACAATTCTTATTTCATTTTCGTTACTCATCTTGGTTTAATATATATGCTTTAATGTATCTGTTAACTGCACTTTTACCTTTAATTAAACCAAAATAAAAATGATTAGGCCCCGCAACTACAAATGATTGTGGTGTTCCTGCTGGCCAGTTGGGGTTAGAAAGACCTTGTGGTGTTTGGTTAAAAATGTATCCACGTCTACCTGTTGTTGATGAGTTAAAATACGTGGTGGTTGGCGGATTGAAACTAAAATTTTGATATTTTTGAGTATAAAATCCTCCATTTGATAAAACATCAGTGTTCCAATCATTTGTGTCAGACCCAAATATTGAAGAAGTTGTAGTTACTGACCATTGATAAGTTGGAACTAATTGTGTTTTAGGGTAACCAAAATAATTTGTAAGGTTTGGTGCAAATGTTTGAATACCTGGGCTTAATGTTAATCGATTAATTGTATTTGAACTAAAAAATATTCCCATAAGAGGGTCTCCTGTCCCAATATATAATTCATTATCTGTGTAGTTGTCTTCATCAAACTCTTCGATTCCATATTCAGAATTTATTGAAAACATCTGAGCAACATCTCCGTCGATTCTGTCTTCACTTCTAGAAAACATTTTACCAATTGATGCGTCTCCTAACCCTAAAACTTGACCCCAAAAATTAGAGCTAATAAGTCTTGAAATGATAAATAATTGTAAAATTTCAGAAGTTTCATTGTATGAAGTGCTTTTTAATGTTTCAACCAAATAACCTTCAAAATTAGGATTGGCACATATTTCTTTTGTAAATTCATCTCTTGGCCCCAAATCCATAATTGTTGTTGGAAAAAATAAATTTCTAACATTCATTCCTTTAAAATTTGCGTCTTTCCAATTTTGATTTAGACCATCTTTTTTTCTTGGTTTTTGACCAATAAAATTATTTCCGTCATAAATTGCACTTCTATAAAATAATGAATTTGTAGTTCCTCTTGTGTAAAATATTGGTCCTTGGTAAGGTCTAAGTGTGCTACTTGGACTTCCACAAAATTTATATTTTTTTGGTTGTCCTGCTACGTTGAAAATTGTTTGTTTTTTTAAAGAAAACATATATAAAGTACCATTAACCCAATTGTTTTGAAAAACATGTGAAAAAATTCCTCTACATGCAGCAAACAACATTCTAAATCTTGTTTTCCATTCAAAGAAATATTTAATATCTTTAGGTATTGAAATAAGTAATGGATTGTCTACAAATATATAACAACCACCAGTCATTCTTTTCCCATTAGGATTTTCGCTACATGGATTTTGAACTGTAAAAGATGTTCCTCCACCTTGGTAACATTTCAACACTGTCATATTTTCACAAGAAAGAGAAGATAGTACGGTACTTGATGTTTGACTTGGGGTATCTCCTGTTATATCTTGTGAATTATTTGTTGTGTCATTGGGTCCGTTTACTGTTGGTTGTAAAGATTGAGTTCCTTGTTCATTAACTGTATAAAAAGCAAATTTATCATTCAAAAACAATGAAAAAGAATTGTTACCTGAAGTATCAACCGCGCTAGATGTTGGTAATCTGTCAGACCTGAAAACTATGTTTGAAGAATTAGATACTATTATATTTGTTGTTGCTGTTGTGTGATAAGCCGGTGAATAAACTCTTGTGGTTGTTGTTGATATATTGATAGGTGTTCCAGGGGTTGCAGTTGATGCAATCAATGACCCACCTTCAATGTTTCCTTGTGGACTTAAAGTACCATTTGTCCATTGAAATGCCAATCTGTTGTTACCAACACTTGGTTGTATATTTGAAAAAACCGCAGGTGTTGTTGTAAAATAACCCAAAGTTAATGAATCCGAAGGGTAAGCTTTAAATGACTGTTGAGATTTATCTGTTGAGTTATAAAAATATGGTGCGTTGTTTGTAAACGCGCTAAATAATGTAGTATCAGGTGTAAAACCAAATGGTGGGTGGTATAATACTGCGTTTGTATTATTTAACACCAAATGAGACTCGGGTGTTTTATAATCTGTAAACCAAGCTCCCGCACCTGAGTTTTGTTGTATTGGGATATTAAGATAATAACTTCCTTCAACAACAGGTCCTGACCCTATGTTAAAACCGAAAAGTTTAGATAAATCATATCTTATGTTTTGTTTTTCGGTGTATGGGTCGGTACCTCTTGTTAGAAAAATAATTTCATGATTTAAATAATCATCTAAATATTGAATTGGTGTAACATTATCACATTGTTGAGGTAAAATACCGTAACAAAATCTTTGTGTTTTTTTAAATAAGTATTTGTTTAATAATCCCCCTGTGGTATTTGTCAAACCTGAAAAACTACTAACAGTACCTCCTGTTATTACTTGAAAATATTCAACTCCGGCGGGGTACTTGTAATCTTTACCATCTTCAGAAATATTTAATTTTAAATTTGCAATTTGTGTGGCTCCGTTTTGATTTATGTAATTTACAGGTATTGTGACTAAACTTGATGAATTATAAGGTGTTGTGCCGGTTATTGATGTGGTGTTAAATTGATTAGTATTAGTTATTCCCGTTAAATTCGGGTCATTAATTAAGCTTATATCTTGAAAAGTTAAAAGTTGACCTGCGGGTAATCCTGCAAATGTTCCTCCGTCAACAAATAAAACCAATACACTATCAGTAAATGGTTGCGAGGCGTCTAAAGTCGTTGTGTTAGGTATATTGTTTCTTACTGTTGTTTGAATTAAATTATCACCATCAAAATACGTTCGTCGTAAATTAGCTAAATTTAAAGATTGGGATAATGTAACATCATTTGCCAAATACTTAATACCTCCTTGGCCTAAAAATTCGGCTATCGGTGTTTTTACTAACTTGTCATTATCATTTCCTAAATTTTGAAATTGGTATCCGGCCATTGCTTGAATAATGCCAGTATTAAACGCCGATGGGTCATTTGATGTTGACGACAAAACTGAATTATAAGTAGTAAATGTTGTGGTAGAATTAGTGTCACTTAAAGGACTATTATTTTGGGATGATATTGCTACTTTTGCAGATTGAGCAAATTGACTACCATTTTCATCGGCATTTAAAGATTCATCTGTACACGGACAAGCTTCGCAATCCGGATAAGACAACATTGGTAATGAAATTCTTTTAAATGGGTTATCATTACCTAATGGTTTTAATGTTTGTTTTTTACATCCATCTTTTGGTTTCGCTCCAAATGTAATGCCTTTAATAATTAAACAAATCCCATAAATTACTACATTTATAACCCAAATTAAAAGATTGATTATTATTCGTAAAATAGGATAAATAAAGGCAACAAAATGTAAAATAACTATTAATTGTAAAAAAACGGGTGTAAGTAAAATTAAAAGTAAACTTAGTAAAAAAAATAAAAAGTCAAAGTTTCTTACACCATCATTAACTGGAAATCTGTTTGTGGTTGTAGTGCAAGACCTATTTGTAATTTCTTTTATGCCCAAATGTCTACTTCTATTGTATCCCCATTTCCACCTATCTAAAAAATTTGCAACAGTATAGACTTTATTGAAATAAAATTCATAAAATTTATCGTTGCAGTTGATTGCTTCTGTAATCATTTGTTGACCAATAGTTGTATTTACATCTCCGTAGTCATTCCAATCTAAACTAAATGCGTAAGATTTTAATTGAGCGGTCACATCTGTTGGTGTATTAATATTAGATGTAGTCCACCCCCACTCTTTAACGTTTGGAACTAAATAATCAGCTCGCAAAATATTTGCTTTCATTCCGTCCTCATTCTGATATTGGATTCTAAATCTGTATCTTCCTTTTGTAGGTATACCAATATTTGGGTCTGTCGATAGTACTTGTTCTCCAAATTCGTTTGTTGTTACATAATCCAAATTCATTGGGACATTTACTAACCAAGTGCCATTGTCATCAATTATTTTACCACCTTCAGGTAGTGAATATTGCTCTAATGCCGGTCTACCGTTTAAATCGTAATTTATTGTTTGTCGAATTGCCAATATTCTTCCTTGTCCTGTCACTAAATCACATAAATTACCTGAGTCTTTTTTAGGTTTACAATTTGATTTTAGAAAATCTTCATCGCTAGTGGAAAAAATAGAACCCATAAAAACTGCTTGAGGTGTAATTTCAATTCCTAAATCTCTTAAATCAAAATCAACTCTTGTAATTCCGATGTTACAAATATTTTCTTCTCCCCAAAAAGATGCAACATCTATATCTTTTTTTTGACTTACTATTTGCGGTAATGAATCTAAATCTGTTGATGATTTAAATTTGTCGCCATTAAATTGGTCTGCGGTTCCACGGCCTATTCTTATTAAGTCTGAAGGTCTAAGTGAAAAACAACCAATATTTGATAAATCTAAATCTAATACTGCAGTTTGAATACCTAAAGGAACGCCTATTATCATAAAGTCCCCACTTTCATTAGTTTTTACTGTGTACTTATAATATTTTTCGTAAACTTCTAAAACTTCATTTCTTGTTAAAACATCCTCAGCGTCGGGAAATGTACCTGTCGGACTATGACCTCCGTACTCTTTAACATAAGGTAATAGGTTATATCTATATCCATCTTCGTTTTTTTGGTCAGGTCTTTTATAAGGATATAGTGTGGATATAATTGGGTCATTTTCGTCAATAGCGTCTAACGGAATAAAAATTGATACATTTGCGTTTTGGACACCATATCCGCCATTAACAATAACTCTACCTGCAACAACACCGTAGTCAGCACAAAATCTTGTATAGACATCTTCTTGTCTTAACTTTAATGAAAGTATTTCTAAAAAGTCAAAATCTTGCGTTACGTTAATTCTTAAATTTTGGTCTTTTGTTGGTTGAGCTTTTAGTCTATATGTTTTGGTCATTTACTGTTTTGAAATAAATAGATAATTTAGGTTTTTTATTTAAAACTAATAACCTTAAAAATAAAATAAATGATTTAGTAAAAGTCTACCGTTCTAAGTTGTTTTACTCTGACATTTATATCTCTTGAATCAAATCTAATTTGATATATTTGGTCGGGTTCGGCAAACAAAGTGTCATCAATTAATAAAATTTCTTTGGTATTTGCATCGGCATACCTTTGAGATGTTTCAGATGAAGAATACTGCCCACCTGTTTTATTATATATTTTTAAGTCTGTTAATGTATTAACACCTGAGACGTTTTGTATTAATTTTCTAATATCCGAAACATTTACATTTTGACCTAAATCTCTGTTTTGTGGGTTCATGTAGGTTGATACTTTATCAATAATTTGAGTAATTATTTGACTTTGAGCTGTGTTATTTTCAATTACCACGGATATTTCAAACTCTAAATCTATTACTTTTGCAACATCAATAGATATGTAGTCATTTATCATTCTATACTTAGATAAATAGGTTGCTAAATTTGTTTTGATAGCATTTGGAACTGTTTGTGTCAGATTCCCGTCTGAATCATAAGATAAAATTTGTACAGTAACTTTATTATTGTTTTCTGTAATTGCAACTTTAGCAGGTGCTCCAAATTTACCTGGCATCGTATCAATTAAAGATTTATAGTCATTAACGGTCACTGCCCTTTTTTGGGCGGCAAAGTTAAAACTAACCATATTTCTTACCTCTTCAATTGTTGGTTGGTTTGCTCCTCCCACTGCACTTGTAACATTATTAATTTTTAAGGATTGAACTACACTTTGATTTATTTGTTGTGAAGGTCCGTTTACTGCCAAATTAACTAATCCAACTTGGTTAATTGAGCCAACACCAACATTCGATGCCGTTCCTCCCCCTACTCGATATTGAACAAAAAGTGTTGTGTTAGGAGTAACTGTTAACCCTAATCCAATATTATTTTGATAATTTTGTATTTTTAATGGAGTTCCAAGATTTGCAAATTGTTGAAGTTGTTGATTTGGTGTTGTTGTTGCGGCACCAAATTGTATTTTCATATAACTTTCTGGTGTATATTCTGTTATAAATCTGTTGTCTGTTTTAATGTATTTACCAACTTTAACGCCTGCGTTGTCTATTGGTTTTGTTGTGTCTTCAATAAAAACAGTATCTTCTGCTAATGCATCAACTTCATACCATTTGTTTTGTGACGTTACAAATTCGGCATTTGTTGGAGTTGATTGGTATTGTGTTCCGTCTTTTTGTATAATTGTTGTGACAGACAAAACATTTTTTTCAGGTAAAAAGAAACTATAGAAAGGGACTACACTAGCAGCGTTAACCACTTGTTTGTAAATTTTAGTAACACCATTAACAACAACTTCTCTTTTTGTAATTATATAACTTGTTATTTTGTTGTTTGTGTCAAAAACTGGAATTTTAGTTCTATTATTTACCCCTTCATTATTATACTGTGTAGAAAAATCAATATCATATACAGTTTCAAATGTTTGTCCTCCACCATTAAACTGTGCACCTGCTCTTAAAATACCTAAATATCTTGAGTCTTCATTGTCACCAAATGCAGGAACTTGTATAGAAATTTCTACAAGAGCAACTGAAGGTCTAAATCCAGGTATTTTCAATCCATATGTTCTTGCTATATTAAAAATAGAAGACCTTTGTTGTGCGTATTGTAAGACAGTTTCTTGAATACTTCTATCAATATGAAAATGTAAATTATCTCCAATAGCCGCGTTTAAGTCCATCAAAACTGAAAAAATTGAAGCGTCATTAAAGTTTTGAATTATTTCAGGATAATACTGTTGGGTATAGTTAATTAAGTCATTTCTTAGACTTTCAAAATCCCTACTTGTGTAATTAATTTTTTGAGTTGCCATAATTATATGTTAATTATTATAAATTCTCTTGACCCAAACGAGTTGTTGTCGTCCGTATAATCTATTGTAAGTTTAGCCGTGTATTCTTGAGTTGCTCTACCAGGTATTCTATATATATCACTTGTTCCTAATAACTCCTGATTGATGTCTCCTGGTGCATCATCTGATTGTAAATATGGAACTACTTTGATTTCGTTTATTGTTAAATTTGGTATGTACTTGTCAACTTGTTGTTGTATATCAGATTTGATTCCGTCAAACGTTTCACCGTCCAAAGGGTCAAAAATAAATTCATATATACGTGTTCCAAAATCAGGATTATAATACCTGCTACCTTTTGCAGTTAGTATCAAATGTAAAAGGTCTGCTCGTATTTCATCACCAGCATTTTCAGTTAAATCAAAATAATAAGATTTTGGACTATCCCTAAAGGGAAAATTAACACCATAAGTTCTTCCATCGGCCATATTACATAAATATAATACGCAACATTTTTAGTTAAATAGATATAAATAAAAAACCCTCTTTTTTAGAGAGGGTTTTATAATTTTATTTTATTTATTATTGTCCAGGTGTAAGTAAATACAATAAATTATCATAGGCCGTGTTTAACGCATTACCTTTAGTTATCATATCTGCAGTTAATACATCTTCACATCCTACAGGTGTCTTACCACCAGTAGTTGAAAGTTTTGGGATGCAAGTCATATATAGTTTTCTTGAAGTTGGGTTTTGTCCTGCCATATCAGATTTAATTTGACCAAAACCTCTAATTACATTATTTCTAATTTTTGCTTTGTCATCTGGAAAAACTAAAGGTAAGCTGTACATAAAATAATCTCTAGCACCACCTGTTATATTGTAATCATTTCCTGTTCTACTCAATTTCATTGTAGACCCATAAACCGAATTCATCTTATTTATCCAATTAGTAATTAATGGTTCTAATTTAGAATTATCTTCTTCTTCAATCAAATATTGTTTTGATGTTGCATTTTCATGCATATTTAAGATTCTTCTTTTTTCTTGTTCTGAGATTATAATTTTTTTCATAAATTTTTAATTTAATTATAAATATATAAACGTAGAATAAAAATAACGATTTATTAAAAAAATCAAATTTTTTTTGTTTTACGATGAACATCCAAAACAATCAAAGTCCGAATTAGTTGGTTTTGGTGGAAGATTCATATATGAATAATCTATTTTTGGTTCATTTGGTAAAACTTTATTTTGTTGTATTTTTGATACATCAACCGCCAAATGTTTTGCTCCTGTTGAAATGGCTTTGGTTCTAACATAATAACATAATGTTTTCAAACCTTTTTCCCAAGAGTGAAAGTGTGAAGATGTAATTTTTGACAACGTTGGATTTGACATGTATATATTCATAGACTGTGATTGGTCAATAAATGGTGCTCGTTCTGCGGCCATATCAATTAGTTGTTTTTGTGAAATTTCCCATATTGTTTTATACTTAAGAATTAAATATTCAATACGTTTAACTTTTTTGTTATAATTTTTGTCTTCAGGGTCCAAATAATTATTAAAATTAATGTTTTGAATAGACCCCTCGTTTATAATAATTTCATTTTTTAAATCTTCAGACCAAATTCCAATCTTTTCAAAATCATTTATTAAATATTTGTTAACAATCATAATTTCACCACCCACAACTCTTCTGTTAAATAGTGCAGAATGTGCGGGTTCGGTCATTTCAAATGAACCTGTAATTTTAGCAGAAGATGCAACTGGCATTTGAGCGGTAAATAAAGAATTACATACTCCGTACTTTCCTACATTTTCTTTTAATGTTTTCCAATCCCACATTCCTGATAAATTATCTTCTTTTAAACCCCACATGTCGTATTGAAATACTCCTTTTGACATTGGTGAGTCATTAAAAAATTCATACGGTTTGTATTTATCTTCAATACAAAGTTGGTTACTTTCATAAATTGCTGCGTAATAAATTGTTTCAAAAATTTCTTTGTTTAATTTTTTTGCTTCTTCTGATGTAAAGATATAATCCATCATATAAAATACATCAGCTAACCCTTGAGTTCCAATTGCTATTGCTCTTTGTTCAAGACCTCCTTTCAAACCTTTTTTGGTTGAGTAGTTGTTTACATCTATAACTTTATTTAGTGCTCTAACAACTTTTCTTACTTCGTTAAATAATTTTTCAAAATCAAATCTATTTCCATTAACAAAGTTTTTTAAAACTATCGATGATAATGTACAAATAGCCGTTGTTGTTTCATCGGTATACTGATATATTTCATTACATAAATTTGATTGCTTAATTACTCCAATATTTTGATGATTTGTTTTTTTATTTGCATTGTCTTTTGAACATAAGTAAGGAACCCCTGTTTCTATTTGTGACTCTATAATTTTAGTCCATATAGTTTGTGCAGATACTTTTTTACCTAACTTTAGGTTTACCGCCCTATTATACACTTCTTCGTATTCATTACCATAACATTCTTGTAATGGTTTTAAACCGGCTTTTTTTATGTCGTTAGGACAAAATAAATACCAATCACTATTATTTTTGACAGCTCTCATAAAATTGTCAGGAATCCAAAGAGCCGTAAATAAATCACGAGCTCTTAATTCTTCTGCTCCTGTATTTTTTTTAATATCAAGTAGGTCAAATATATCTTTGTGCCATGGTTCTAAATAAATTGCAGCAGAACCCGGTCGTCTTCCTTGTTGATTGAAAAATCTTAAAGACTCATTTACAATTTTAAGATATTTTAATAACCCGCCGGCAAATCCACCTGAAGATGAAATTCTACTTTCTTTACTTCTAATGTTTGACATTGATAAACCAATTCCGGCAGCATCAGAAGAAAAAGTAGATATATCACTTAAAGTACCTAACAACCCTTGTCTAGAATCAGAATCATTATAGTGTAAAACACAAGATGCTAACTGTGGCGATTTTGTTCCTGAATTTATCATTATAGGGGTTGCTTTTGAAATTAGTTGGTTTGACAACGACTTGTAATATTCAACAGCGTCTTCAAAAGTTTCTGTAACCCAAAGTGCTACCCTCATATACATGTGTTGTGGTCTTTCAATCACTTTACCATTTGGTTTTTTTAACAAATACATTTCTTGTAGTGACCTCCAAGCAAAATAATCAAAGTTGTAATCGTTGTCATGATTAATTACTCCATCAATTAAATTTTCACCATAATTATCAATTTTTTTAATTAATTCATCGTGAATTATTCCGTCCGAATGTAACTCTCTCATTGTTTCACAAAAACTGTCCAACGTTTCTTTATGATATGATGAAATGGCAACAGAAGACGCAAGTCTTGAATAATCGTGATGACTACCTGTATATGATGCAGCAATTTCATATATTAATTTATCTAGCTCTTTTGTTGTTACTTCACCTTCAGTTGGTACTGATGTGATTACTTTAATAAAAATTTCATCAGAGTTAACATTCAATCCTTTTGCCGAACGTTTGACTCTACTATAAATTTTTTGTGGATTAAAAGACGCATTTTCTTCGTCTCTTTTAATAATTTTTAATGACATAATTTATAATTTAAAAATCTTCAGTGAATGTTATAGTTTCGTTTAACTTAGCTTTTTGATATTCCATTGTTCTTGATTCAAAAAAGTTTCCTTTGGTTTCAACTGCAATTTGTTCCATGAATTTAAATGGTTGCTCAACATTAAATTCTTTACTACAACCCATTTTAACCAATAAACCATCAACAACAAACTCTAAGTATTGTTTCATAAGATTAGAATTCATACCAATTAAAGACACTGGAAGAGATTCAGTAATAAATTCTTTTTCAATTTCTAAAGCTGAAAGTAAAATTTCTTTAATACGTTTTTCTGATGGTTTTTCTTCCAAGTGGTTATTTAATAAATGAATTGCAAAATCACAATGTAAATTTTCATCTTTAAAAATAAGTGAATTGGCATTACACAATCCTTGCATAATACCTCTTGATTTCATCCAAAAAATAGAACAAAATGAACCTGAAAAAAATATACCTTCAACAGCCGCAAATGCAACTAATCTTTCTGCAAATGACGCGTTTTCAATCCATTCTAATGCCCATTTAGCTTTGTTTTGTACGGCAGGTAGTCTATCAATCGCATTAAAACATTCATCTTTTTCTTTTGAATTACTAATGTATGTGTCAATTAATAGTGAATACATAAGTGAATGAATGTTTTCCATTGCAAGTTGGAATCCATAGAAAAATTTTGCTTCAGGGTATTGGACTTCTCTATAAAAGTTTTCTGCCAAATTTTCATTTACAATACCGTCTGACGCTGCAAAAAATGACAGCACATTTTTAATAAAGAATTTTTCATTTTCTGTTAAATTTTCCCAATCTCTAATGTCGTTTGTTAAATCGACTTCTTCTGCAGTCCAAAATGCAGCTTGGTGTTGTTTGTAAAATTCCCATATATCGTTATGTTCAATAGGGAAGATAACGAACCGACCAGGATTTTCTGTTAATATTTTTTCCATAATTTTTAATTAATTTAAGATTGTTGTTCTTTTTGCTTTTTCTTTTCTAAAAGCTCCTTTATTCTATTTTTATTTCTTTCTTCTTTTTGTTCTTCTAAACCTAAGAAAGTCATGCTTTGTTCTGTATCTATTTCTAACATTCCATTGTTAAACTTACAATTTTCAAAAACAACACCGTCTTTACCAATTCTTGATTTAGTAATTGCGATTGTTGCCAAATTCATTTCTTTTTGTTGTAGACTCTTTGCAACAGTGATGATAACATGACCTACTTGAGCTTTTTTTATGGACCCTCCCATTTGGTCTGTTGTAACCACATCTGATGAAATAGAGTTACGATTTCCTTGAGTTGCAGTCCATCCTACAATGTCCAACTCATGACACATGGCCTCAAATCCTCTCATTACTGACCCCTCACTTTTCCATTCATCGCCCAACATTTTGTCAGGAACAACACAGTCAATGTAATCTAAAATAATCATATCAATTCTATTTCCTTCAGCCATCATTTTTCTAACTTGATTTTTGATTTGATTCATAGTCACAGTATCCGAAGGTAGTTTTTTAATAATTAACTTATTTTTCATAGTTTCTTTAATTTGTTTTACCTTCGCCATGACTTCTTCTTTTTTTTCAGACATATCATCAGGATGAATTCCTGTCCAAAGTGTAAAATGTTTTCTTTGTATAATTTTTGGATTGTCTTCAAAAAATATTTGAAGAACATTATACCCCAAGTTGAATGCGTGGTTTGCAATTTTTGTGGTAAAAGTTGATTTACCAACACCTGTTGGGGCCAAAATAACACCAATTTCACCCTTAGCTAATCCTCCTTTCAACAGATTGTCAATACCAGAAACACCAATTGGTATTGGGTGTCTATAGTCTTCGTTTAGCACTTCGTCAAGGTTGAAGAAAATGTCACTTGTTCCCTTATCCAACTCACCAACTTGTAGCGCTCCTCTTACCATTTCTTCCAAATGGTCATAGCTTTCAAAATCACCCTTATCGATAATTGATTGAGCTTTGGTCATAACTTTTTGTAATTCTTGTTGTTTACAAAATTTTAATGACTTTTCTTGAACAAATAATGAAGCATCATCAGACACATCTTTTACTTGTTGCAATGTGTCCAAAACACTTTTTTGAGCCATTGGAGAAGTTATTTCTGACTTTGTTAGTTGTTCTATTGTATCAAATGTTGGAGTATGTTCATATTTTGAATAGAATTCTTTAATCATTTGACAAATGATACGAAAATATTGGTTGTCAAAATAGTGCGGGTCAATAACTTCAAGAATAGAATTTGAAAAATCCTTATATAAAATAATATTGTTTAATAATTGAATTTGAAAAGTATTTCCTAAATATCCGAAGTTTTTTTTGTCTGACATAATCTGTATTTTTTTTGTTTCTATATGATAAATATGATTAAGCCAACGAATAATTGAGGTAGTTATAAGATAAATTTTTAGCTGAAAAAATGTCAGTTAAGTCTTTTAATGTTGTTTTTATTGTTGGTCGTACATCCAGGGTATATCTAGCCTTTGGCGGGTATACTTTAGCATCAATAATTCTATGACAAATTGTCTCATTTCCAATTCGAATAATTAAATTAAATACTTCTGGTCCGTCAGTATTTGAAGTATCTAAAATAGTTGGGTCTTCTTCAATTTGAAATTGATTTTCCAACATATAGAATACTGATTTGTTTCTTAGTTTTGTTTTTAAATCTTCTGACAATGATTTCATGTAATTAAATAACTCAACACTATTTTTAGCCTTTTGGTTAATGTTTCTTACATTGAAGAATCGTTGTACTACAAAGTTGTCATTCAATGTAATTAGAAATTCTACTTTAGTAATTTCCTGATTTTCTTTCATAATTTTAATTTTTTGTTTTAAATTTTGTTTTTTCTTTTCTTGTTAACTTTAAAAATGGTTTTAAAAAATAAATCCAATTATCATTTATTTTTGGTAGGTATTTAAATAATCCATCTTCCATCATCATACGAATTAGGTTTTTGTATCCCCTACCATCAGGGTCCAATGATTCTGAATAGTACGTATTGACTAAATCCTTACCTTCTTGATTTATTAGTGGTTCACTTAAATCAATTAGTCTTTTATTAATAACATAAAATTCATCGCCAAATACCCCTTCTTTTGTTTTACCAGACAAAAGATTTTGTAATGATTTGTTGTCTTTATTTTCTTTAAGTAATTCTTCCCCTTTTGACAAAATATCAGATAATTTAACTTCTTTTTCAAGTAGTTCAGGAAAAAACTTAATTAAAGTTTTTTCTCCCAAATAAAAAATACCGTCTATATTATCGGATGAATCACCTGTAAAGATTTTAATAGTTTTGACATTATAATGGGGAACTTCAAAATCGCTCATTTTAATGGTGTCCCCCATCTTATAATATCTTTTTGTGGATGGTGAATAGATAGAAACTTTTATAGATATAAGTTGTGTAAGGTCTCTATCGCTTGAGAAAATTGTTTTATCCTCGTCTTCAGAAATTTGACAGTAATACGCAATTAAATCATCCGCTTCTGAATTTTCAACTTCAAGCTGTCTAACAAACATCTCTTCAAGATATTGTTTAACTCGTTGTTTTTGTTCTTCGTAAGAATCTTGTTTAAACTCATTAGAAAGGTCTCTACGATTCAATTTATACTTTGGGTATATTATCCTTCTCTGCGAAGAGTTTGTGTCGCTATCCCAAAATACTACAACTTTATTATAGTTGTTTTCATCTAAAAACTTTCTTAAAGTATTTAAAAAATGCCAAATAGCCCCAATATGTTTTTCTTTGTAAAAATAATCCTTTACCCCATGAAAACCAATTTTCATCAAATTGTTCCCATCAACCAATAAGGTTTTTGTCACTTTTTTTGTTTTTAATTGTTACTACTCTACTTCTTCTTTTTCTGCTTTCAAATCAAATTCACCATCAACTCCGATTATTTCCTTCCAATATTCAGCGTAATCTTTTTTATATTGTTCTATCGATGCCTTTTCTTCGGAAGCTTCTTTTCCTGGTAAGAACCCGTGTGGTGTTACAATAATCTTTCCGTCTTCAAAACCAAGTCCGTTGATGTGATTTTTCATAACAGAAACTTTTGTTCTTGATGCAAACTTTACAGTTCTTTTATCTTTAGTTGCTGTAATTTTTGTAGTGCCGGCACCTTTTTGGTTTCCAAACAAGAATACTAATGATGAGTTTAACCAAATTGCTTCACCGCCTTTTGCTTTAATTTTTGGCTGTCCAAATGGATTATCAGGTAATTCAACCCAAGGTTGGTTGACAACAATTAGTGTGTTTTCATATTTAGAGTCTGCTTTACGTGAGCCTGAAATACGTTGATTAATTCCCATTCCAATTTTATCGGCTAAAACACTTGCGTTGTGCTGTTTTCCTCCTTTACCTTCGTAAGTCATTTTACAAGGAACAGAACCGACTGAGTCCCACATAATACATAATGAATAATCTAAATCACCCTTTTCTTGAGCGTCTAGTAAATCATTAATGTAGTCTGTGATTTGTTCAATATAATCAAAGTTATTATTGAATATATAAAATCCGTCCCATTCTAATTCTCCGGTTTCTGTGTCAACAACCTCTTCACATTCGAACCCCATAAGCTTAGCATGTTCAAAGGACCATTTTTGCTCTGTAATGATGAACACAGGTAAAATACCTTTTTTTTGAGCGTCAACAGCGGTCTTAACTAATGCTGTTGTTTTACCTGTATCTGAATGACCTAAAAACATATTGATGTGACCCATAGCTGGGCCAGGTAACCCGACAGCGTCTAAAAAAGGTTCTCCAAGGTCAAAAAACCTTTGTGGTTTGTATTTTGCTGAAGTTGAAAACTTTTTTTTCAAAGCCCCAAAGTCATTTTTTTTAATTGCCATTTAATTCATAAATTTTAAAATTTTTAATTGTTTCCAATTTGTCTTTTGCATTTGTTAGTTTCTCAACTAAAATATCCATTTCTTCTGTATGTTGTGGATGTTCACCAATACCAACAGGGTTTGAAAAATAAATATAAAGTCTTGCTTCTGCGTCTGATATTTCCGCCTCGTATTTTTTTACTAAAGCATCTTTTAATTTTTCTGTAATAATTGAATTCATTTTTTTTATTTGTTTTGTTTATAAAAAAACATGGATACAATACGTATGAAAGTATCCATGTTTAATCCAAATTAGAATGGTAAATCTTCTGATGGTTCTTCGTCCGCCTGTGGGTCAATAACTGAATTGATTTCTTGTTTTGCACCTCCAAGTGATACTTCAGCTTCTTCTCCGTAAATATACTTTTTAAGTTCAGATGACCAAATTGGTGTTTCGCCAACTGCAACCGCTTCTAAATATTCTACTGGTTTTTTTGAATACACATCACTCCATGTAAGTTCATCTTGTATCCACCCTTCCATAATTTCTTTATCTTTGTGTAAAACTTGAGGGTCATCATACATGATTGTTTGAATAACAGTATACTCTTTACCTTGTGGTGTTTTAGCTCTTGTTAGTTCAATAATTAAATCACGACCTTTTTCTGCGTCAGTTACATCGCCTTTAGCTTTCCAAATAGGAAGAATTTTATCCAAAACGCCTTCTTGTTTGTAGTTGTGTTTGAATCGCCAAAACTTAACGCCATCTTGTTCATTGTCTCGGTCAATAACTTTTACAATATAGAACAAACGTGAACGATATTGTGATGCCAACTCTTTGTCTTCTTTTTTTCCTGTTGAAATTAGTTCGTTATAAACTTCAGTCAAAGGTGAACGTTCGTTGTCATTTTTTTCAGGGTCATACAACTTAACCCACTGTCCGTTAACTTGGATTTCATGATACCAAACTTCAACAAATGGTGATGAACCATCTTTTGTAGGTAAGATACGAATTCTTCGTGATGCAGATTTTTCATTCTTTTGAAGAATTGCAGAAAAATACTTTTTTAATCTGTCTTCTTGAGAAATGTTTGTTTTTGTGTTGTTGCTCGATGTTGAATTTTTTTCGTACTGAGCTAGTACTGAATCTAATACTGAATTTGCCATAAATAATTTTTTAGTTTTTACTCTTTTATCTATGAAAAATATAAGTGAAGTTTTGTTTTTGTCAAATAAAAAAGGGAAGATAATTCTTCCCTCAAAAATATAATTATGAAAAGTTATCAATAAGTATTTTCATCTTCATCTTGGTCAAAAATACCAAATGTTTTTTTAACTTCATTTGGTGAATAGTTTTCAACCTCATCTGATGTTAGAATATATTCTTCTTTACCTTGTTTTTCAAAGTCTTCTTTTTTATCTTCAAAATAATCTGTTAATTTTTGGTTATAAGGATAAGAATCAAGTGAACGTAACATCAATTTTTCTTCAGGAGACTTTGGTCTACTTTTTTCTACTTTATTTTCAATTGAATTTATTTTTGCCATTATTTGGTCCATTTGATTTAATTTTGTTTCTAAATCATTTAATTTAGAAAACATACTATCCATGAACTCTTCTTGTTTGGTTTTAATTTCTTCTTGAGTTGTTACTAAATCTGTAATATCTAATTCTTCGGTTCCTTCTCCTTCTTCATCTTTTTTTGTATCAACTTCTTCAACATCAGGGTCAGAATCAACGTCTACAGGTTCTGGTATTGCATCGGCTCCTCCTGTGTCTGCTTTTCCTGCATCGGGGGATGGCGGTGTTCCTGCTCCTGCATCGGGAGCTGGTGGTGCCCCTGCTCCTGCATCGGGAGCTGGTGGTGCACCTGCTCCTGCATCGGGAGCTGGTGGTGGAACTTCTTGTTCATTAATATATTTTGTTATTTGGTTAAAACGTTTTAACTCTTCTAAAATTTGTTTTTCTATACTCATTTTTCTATCCGTTTAATAATGTTTTAACTCCTTGTGGTGTCTCAACTTTTAGTGTTCTGTTTGTTTTTATGGTATTATCAACTCTTTCAATTAGACCGTCTTTCATTCTAATTGTATAACAATCGCCAGTGTCTAAATCACAAACTTCTTGATACCCATTACCTTTATCTTTTTGTGTAATTTTAGTATCTTTTCTAAGATAATTATCTAATAACATTTTTATTTCCATAGTTTTTTTTTATATAAATATTATGTTATGGGAAAAATATACCATAACTATTTTTAAATAAGCCAAAATATCTATTATAAATATCTTTTATATCTGGGAAAGACGAATTAACTTTATCATTTTTTCTAGTTATGAAATCATTTGTTGTACTTGGTAAGGTTGTATATAAACCTACCCCACCACCAGAGCTAACAAATCTTCCTTCGAACCAAAATAATGTGAATACAGTGTATGCGTCTGCATATTTTTCAGCGTCTGTAGTATTTGTGCTATAATTTTGTAATTGTTCTATTATAGGTAAAAAACTTTTTACTTGAGCGTGCACAAACTGTGTTGGTACTGCAAAATCTGAAAAAGATGCAAAAGGTCTTGATGATGTATCATTTTCTAATGCGGTTGTTAAACAAACTTGTTGGGTTATAAGAGCGTTCAAATCTGCAGTATAGTTATTAGATGTGGATATTTCATACAAATTATAATTTGGTGGGTTGCAAACTACTTGGTCAACTTTATTATTTATTCTAGAAAACGCAATACCAAAATAAAGAGGTCTTAGTTTTTCTTCGGTTGTTGGAATGTTTGTTGTTAGTAAAGTTTTTAAGTCTTCAACACTTATTGGTGTTATATTAATTGATACAAATGGTGTTGTTGTAAACGTTGTACTCGATAGGCAAATATTTTCAGGACTCTGTAAAGCTCCGGGTTGTACTGTACCTTGTTGTGTGTTTACATTTGTGATTGGTTCGGTTGTCTTAAATTCTTTTAAAATTAATTCTTTATATGCGTTTACATAATTTTGATTAATTGTGTCTAATAAACTATTTGGTTGTGGTAAACTATATCTTGATATTCTTGGCCCTGAAAAACTTGTGGAAAAACTAGTTTTAGAAATATTGTGTTTGACAGACAAAACCATGTACGGACCATAAAATAGTGGCACATGTCTTAAATTAAAGTACATAGTTGGTTGAATCATGGCGTTACCCATCATATCTACTTTAACATTATAACTTCTACTTTTGTAAATACTATAAAGTGAAACAGATTGTTGAGCAACTTTGTCTCCTGACACAGAAGCGCCTAATTGTGCATAAATTTTATTTGATTCCGCAGTGTTTTTCTTTTCAGACATATCTATTTCAACACTTTTAAAGATACTTTGGTTTTGGGTTCCATAATCAACGCTAAAACCTACTACTCTATTTTTTTTAGAATAGTCTTCTTCGGGATTAGACGGTACTCTTAATGGGTTGTCTGAAGATTTTCTTATGTCAAATGTATCACTTGCAAATTTTGAAAACGACGAGTTGTTGCTAACAAACTCTGATGGTTTACCAGTATAAAGTAATAAAAATTTTGGAGTTGCTTTTAAATAATCAACATCTAAAAATGTTCCAAACAATGTTTCAGTCGCATCCACAGGTAATGGTGTACTTTTTGCCACCGCCTGCTGTATACCGTAAAAATTAACGTATGCCGGTAAAGCAAAGAAAACCATATTATTTTCAGAACATATTTTAGATATTAGTGACAAATAATTTTGGTTGTCGTTTGATTTGAAGTAACCTTTAATTTTTTCTAAGTCGATTGTAAACTCATCTCCAATATCTCTACCGGCCTTATCTTGAAATAAAAAATCTTCAAATATTGTTTTATTTAAAAAATCAGTCCCCGAAATCCATTTATCATTCATTGTTTTTAGAATGGAATATTGTTCTAACTTTCCAACATTTCCTGAAGTTGCATTTTTGATAGGTGTTGTATTTGTTGTTATTGTAGGTAAGTCTGCATTTAATTTATTGAAGGTTTGTGTTAAATTTTCAGCATTAAAATTCTGTTGTTGTAATAAAAAATTATTAATCGCTTGTTGGAATTTTAATTTATTTAAGGTTGTGTCATCAGCTTTCTGTTTTGCAAATAATCTGATTAATGGAAATAATGCTTCAACATTTGATTTTGTAAATTCAATATCCATTCCATTGTTTGTTGTAAAAAAATCTGTAATTACACTTCCTGAGTCTGTATATTTAAATGGTGTTTGGTTAAAAACTCCAACATATTTTCTAAGGGAGTTCCATGCGTCTATGTTGTTGGCAATACTTGTTGCTAATGTAGGCGAACCGATTGTCCCATCACCTGGTAATGAACCAGGAATATATGGGTTAAGTGTCAAAGGGTTCAAAGGTTGAAATGTTGGATTATTAGTTATATAATT
>Ga0214917_10000741_pt1 | contig 42753 bp, 42 predicted proteins | sample LL_1208_BB_MetaG_FD_177983 | JGI IMG/M metagenome (GOLD analysis project Ga0214917, IMG submission 177983) | Freshwater microbial communities from Lake Lanier, Atlanta, Georgia, United States - LL_1208_BB | ecosystem: Environmental > Aquatic > Freshwater > Lake | place: USA: Georgia | collected... | reverse complement strand
CATGCACTGCTTCATCGCGAATAATCAAACGAATTAGATCTGCAGTATTTGTTAACTTAGCTCTAGATGACCAATACATTGGTAGGTAGAAGCCAGAGTAGAACAAGAAGGATTCTAGAAGAGTGGATGCCACCTTACGCTTTAGCGGATTATCACCATGGTAGTAATTAAGTACAATCTCAGCTTTGCGCTGCAGATTTACATTCTCCTCTGACCATCTAAAGGCATCATCAATATCAGTTGTGGCGCATAAGGTTGAGAAGATAGATGAGTAACTCTTAGCATGTACAGATTCCATAAATGAGATATTGGTGTAAACCGCCTCTTCATGCATGGTTAATGCATCTGGAATTAAGGTAATCGCTCCTACTGTTCCTTGGATTGTGTCTAACAAAGTCAAGCCAGTAAATACTCGCATTGTTAAAACTTGCTCATCTGGACGAAGTGTTGCCCAAGAAGGAATGTCATTTGCTAATGGCACCTTCTCTGGCAGCCAGAAGTTTGAAGTTAGACGATTCCACACTTCAAGATCAATTGGATCTTCGATCTTATTCCAATTAACTGGTCGGGTAATCTTGCTAGCTAACTTCATTTTGTTTTCTTTCTCGTTTGAACTAATTAACATATCACTCATAGCATGCAACTTACACAGTCGGAAACTTCAGTACCTTCTAGCGCCATCTGCCTAATTCTAATGTAGTAGATGGTCTTGATCCCAGCTTTCCAAGCTGTGATCTGTGCCTTATTGATATCTCTTGTGGTAGCACTATCTTTAAAGAACAAAGTAAGCGATAACCCCTGATCAACATGTTGAGTTGCAGCTGCGTAGGTAGCAATAATCTTTTCTGGCCCTACCTCATATGCATCTGCGTAATACTCCAAGTTGTCATTTGTTAGATAAGGAGCTGGATAGTAAACCCGACCCAACTTACCCTCTTTTCTAATCTCAATCTTTGATGCTACCGGATGAATTGAGCTAGTTGAGTTATTGATATATGAAATTGAACCAGTTGGTGGAACTGCCTGTAGGTTCTGGTTGTAGATTCCATACTTCTTAATATCATCTCTTAATTGTTCCCAATCCTTTTGAGTTGGAATGGCGATATTAGAATCCTTGAACAAATCTGAAACCTTGGCACTCTTTGGCTTCCACTCATTTTGAATGTACTTGTTGAAGAACTCACCTGAGGCGTACTTTGATTTTTCAAAACCATCAAAAGTCTTACCGCGCTCTTTAGCTATTAAGTTTGATGCCCGTAGTGCATGGAACAAAATGGTGTAGAAGTAGATGTTTGTAAAATCAACACCCTCCTCCGATCCATAATGTATGCGCTCTCTAGCTAGGTAGCCATGCAAGTTCATTTGACCCAAACCAATTGCGTGGGATTGATCATTACCCTGCTTAATTGAGGTAACTGATCCAATATTGCTTAGATCAGATACAGCTGTTAAAGCCCGGATTGCAGTTTCAACTGTTAATGGGAAGTTTGGTGAATCCATAGTCTTTGCAATATTTAGTGAACCTAGGTTGCAGGAGATATCTTTTCCAACCTGGTTATAACTTAGATCCTCATTATAGGTGGTTGGAGTATTAACCTGAAGAATTTCAGAACACAGGTTAGACATATTGATACGACCTGCGATTGGATTCTCACGATTAACCGTATCCTCGTAAACGATGTATGGATAACCTGATTCAAATTGCAGCTCAGCAATAGTTTCAAATAATTTTCTAGCACTGATCTTAGCTTTACGAATTCTGGCATCATCAACCATCTCTTGATACTTCTCAGTGATACAGATATCACTCATCGCTACCCCATAAACTTTTTCAACATCATATGGTGAGAACAAATACATATCCTCATTTTTTCTAGCTAAATCCAAGGTGATATCAGGAATTACTACACCCAAGCTAAGGCTTTTAATACGAACCTTCTCATCGGCATTTTCACGTTTTGTATCTAGGAATTTCAAGATATCTGGATGGTGGGCATTTAAATAAACTGCGCCAGCTCCCTGACGTGCTCCTAATTGATTTGCATAGCTAAAGGCATCTTCTAACATCTTCATAACTGGAATTACACCTGAAGATTGGCCTTCAATCTTTTTAATTGGCGCACCACTTTCACGAATATTTGTAAGTAGTAGTGCAACACCACCACCTCGTTTTGATAATTGCAAAGATGAGTTGATAGAACGGGCAATTGACTCCATGTTATCTTCGGTTCTAAGCAAGAAACAGGAAACAAGTTCACCGCGCTGAGCTTTTCCGCTATTTAAAAATGTTGGCGTAGCTGGTTGGAAACGGCCAGAGATAATTTCAGCAACAAGCGTCATCGCTCTTTGCTCATCACCCTCTGCAAGTAGCAGAGCGGTCATAACAATTCGATCTTCATATCGCTCTAGGTAGCGGTTGCCATCAAAGGTTTTAAGTGCATAGCTGGTATAAAACTTAAAAGCGCCCAAAAAGGTTTCAAATCTATACTTAAATGAGTAGGCGTAATCATGAATCTTGGTAATAAATTCAAATGAGTACTTATCTAATAACTCCTTCTCGTAGTACTCACCCTCAACTAGATAATCCAAGCGCTCCTTTAGATTATGAAAGAAGACAGTGTTTTTATTGACATGCTCCAGGAAGTACTGACGAGCGGCCTGGCGATCTTTATCAAACTGTATTTTGCCATCTGGCCCATACAAATTGAGCATGGCATTTAGCTCGTGATAGCTATAAGTCGAGTCTTTCGGCTTCTCCATTAAAATTGTTTCCACATTAGATCCATTCTCTCTTTGACCGCACTAACATCATGTGGGGTACCGATTAACTCAAACTGGTAAAGTAGGGGAACATTACACTTCTTAGCTATTAACTCTCCGGCATAACAGTACTTGTCGCCGAAATTTGTGTTTCCAGCCGCAATAACGCCTTTGATCAAATCTCTGTTCTTTTTTACATTTAAAAACTTGATGACCTGCTTTGGCACCCCTGACTCATCCCTGCCATTGCCATAGGTTGGTGTTACCAAGACATAAGGCTCAGCCACCTCTAATTGATCACTTGCCTGAAGCGGAATTCGAACCGCTGGCAGATCTAACTTCTCAACAAACCTCTTGGTGTTTTCAGAGACGTTGGAAAAGTAGACGATGTTAGGCATGATGACAAAAAGATTACTTTACGCAACCGACAGCTTGGAGATCATATCTGGCCTAAAACCTGACCAGTGAGAATCTCCAGCGATTACCACTGGGGCTTGCTGGTAACCCAAGGACTTAATCAACTCATACGCATCCTCATCTGTGCTCAGATCCACAATCGAGTAATCGATCTTGCTCTGATCAAGGTACCTCTTCGTTGTATCGCATTGGATACAGGAAGGTAACGTATACACAGTTACTTGCATGAGCTCTCCTTAAAATAGGGTCGCAAAATGAGCAACAAACATTGAAAGGTTAGGAATTGCCTTTACAGTATTTACTCGTCTTGCAAACTTTCACTTCTTAATATTCCAAATTAAGAACTCCGGTTTACTCGCGGGAAGATGCGGTAGTGGGATAACGCCGGAAGAATCGAAATTTTGGCCTATTAAGTTGTGAAAGACAACTATAAACCCGCACTATAGGTTTGTGTGGGAGCGACACGGTTTGTGGATAGGCTCCCCATAAACCTAAAGCTCGATTAAGCCCATAATCCCTACCACTACCTACCTTGGCTACCACTTACCCGCCACTTCCGGCCTGAGCGGCTTAACCAAACTCATCTCCGCTCAGCCCTACTTTGCCCTACCCTACTTTTAGCCATTACTACTTATCCAAAATTTTAGAGTATTCAGTTACAAAGCGGGATCCTAAGCCAACTGCTTACTCATCACATCAATTACTCGATCATATTTAAACAACTGTTCAATCAATCTATACCCCCGCTTTTGGTAAAAAGATTTCTCACCTTCGGTCCAAAGATAAACGAGTGAAACTCCATACTCCCTAACTTTTTTCTCCATCAAATTTAATATTTGCGTACCAATTCCAGTACCGCGAAGATCTTCTCTCACCACAAACGCCACAATCCAAGGTCGATACATCCTTAACTCTTCAAAATCATCAAAATCACAGAGGCCAATTGAGGCAACAACCTCATCCACGCCAGCCTTATCTCTAATTGCTAAAAATAGTAGCTCCTGATCAATCCCATTAGGATCCCAATTTTTGTAATCAGATCTTTGAGTATTGGCATAAAAATTGTGCCAATCCTGGGCTGAAAACTCCTCCTTGCCACTTCCCCATAATTTAAGGCTCCACGCAAGTGGTTGATCAGCAAATTGAGGCACTTCACTTATAGGTAGAAGTCGAATTGAGTTATCCATCTATTTTTTAAGCAAAATCAACTTACTAATTCAGCACACATTTTTTCAAATGCCTGAGTATGAGCATCAACATCATCAATTGTGGTATCTGGGCTAATTAGAGCCATGTTGTGAAAAGGTGTAATTAGAAAACCATCATTTAGCATCCGCAGGTGAATGTATTGCTCTAACTCGAAATCTCCAGCATCGGCAGCTTGCCTGCCAGTTATTGGTGCAGTAGGTGCAAACATATACTCAGCTCTAGCTCCCAGTCGATTTACCGTCCAAGCTAAATTATGCTTTTTAATACTCTGCTCAACGCCATCTGCCCATCTATTTCCTAACTTGATCATTCGTTCAAAATTTTCAACGGTTAATACCTTACTTAGTGATGCCCGCATCGCAGATAGGGATAGGGCATTTGCTGCCAATGTCCCACCAACACCACCTGTATCAATTACCTCAAGCTCTACCAACCTCTTAATTGAATCTGCCACATGCTTTTGCATACCAAAAGCTCCAGTTGGAAAGCCACCACCAATGGCCTTACCAATGGTAAGAAAATCAGGTGTTAGCTTTAAATCAGCTGTCATACCTCCTGGGCCTACAGAGATGGTGTGGGTCTCATCGATTATTAAAAGTGCTTCATACTTCTTAGCTAACTTCTCCACCTCTTTTAGGTAATCCGGTTGCGGTAAGACAATTCCAACATTGGTCATCGCCGGCTCCATCAAAATTGCAGCCACATCATTGTTGGCAAGAGCCTTTTTCATCGCCGCCAAATTATTAAATTCAACAACTCTGGTAGTCAGATCGAGTGATACCGGCGCTCCAATATTGCCTTCTCTGGCAACTGTCTTTCCCTTTTTATCCAAGGTAGCAAAGCTCTCATCAACACTTCCGTGGTAGCAGCGATCGATCACAATTACCTTTGATTTACCGGTAATTAATCTTGCATATCTAATTGCATGGCGATTGGCATCAGTTGCTGAGACAGTAAATTGCCAAAAGGGAAGATTAAATCTAGTGGCAAGCTCTGCCGAAACATCCGCTGCATCTTTGGTAGGCAACATAGCTGACATCCCTTTACCAGCCTGCTCTCGGATAGCAGTTACTACTGCATCTGGTGAGTGTCCAGTCATTGAACCGGTATCACCTAAACAAAAATCGATATAGGTATTTCCATCAACATCGACAAAGGTTGCACCCTTTGCCTGCTCAACAAAAACTGGATAGGCACCTGGCCACTTAGCCATCCAGGACATTGGCACCCCGCCTGGCATATTTAATTTAGATTTTTCAAAAAGCTGACCACTTTTAGGGTGAAGATCAATAAATCGCTTCTCTTCAATGGCCCGAAGTTCGGCTAACTTTGACCGATCAATCATGGCTAAAACCTACCTCATTAGGAAATAACCTAGAAATACATTTCAAAACCTAGATCTAATCTCCCACAAATCCGAAAAGACAGGTTTAAATAATGTTGAACCTAAATATTCCACCCCACTAGAGCCGCCAGTTCCCATCTTCTTACCAATAGTTCGCTCTACCATTTTTACATGGCGATAGCGCCACTCCTGTAATCCCTCATCAATATCAACTAATCGTTCACAAACCATTGCTGTTTCGGGATCATTTTGATGGAGTTTAAGCAAAACATCCTGCACCTGTTCATTAGCGGTATAGGGAGTGGATTTATCCCTGTTTAAAATCGCATCTGGAATTTTGTGACCGCGCTTACTTACAAACTCAAGGGTTGAATCCCAGATTGAATTCTGGCTTGTCAAACTCTTAATTTGTTGAGCTATCTCAGGGGGCAGGTGGCTAGCCATTTTGTTATCTCTTCTACCAAGTAATGCCTCTACCATTCTAAATTGCGCAGATTGAAACCCACTCGATGAAGAAAGGTAAGAGCGAAATGCATTAAATTGAAGTGGGGTCATTGTTTCTAAGATATCTATCTGAGCTACACAAACCTTTAAAATTGTTCGGATTCTGCCTAAAAGTGATAGCGAATAATGTGTATCGCCTGACTCCAACGCCTGCTGGGCTTGCTTAAACTCATGAATTAATTGTTTAAACCAAAGCTCATAGGTTTGGTGAATTACTATAAAGAGCATCTCATCATGCTCTGGCCCAGTTGATAAGGGTTTTTGCAGTTTTAATAACTCATCAATTGCCAGATAAGAGTTATAGGTAAGTGCTGAATCGTAATTTTCACTCATGTGACTCGTGAGCCACTCTCTTTAACGCTCCTGTATTGACCACTTGAGACTAAATCTCTCATCCGATCAAACCCATCCCATACCTCAACATATGAGGTTGCAAGTGGTGAGATCGCAACTCGAATTGAATTAGGTGTTCGATAATCTGGAATAACCTTTGAAATACTCCGAAGCGCCAAGCAAATTTGGGCAGCATCTGGATGCACCAATGAAATATGCCCGCCACGAAATTTAGATTCGCGCGGAGTGTTTAACTCAAAGCCAAGAGGTTTAAGCCAATGGTCATAGAGATCAATCATTAACTCCGTGCCAATTGCTGCTTTCTTTGCTATCTCATCGATTCCTGCCTCCTGGATTAATCCAAATGCAGATTGCACACAACGAATTCCGATAAGAGATGGTGAGGCGATTTGAAAGCCTCTAATGCTTTTTGCCTTTTCAAATTTCGGACCCATCTCAAATTGTGCCTCTTGGGCAAACCAACCTTGAATTGGAACCTGCAATGCATTTTGAATTCGTTTTGATACATACAACCAAGCTGGCGATCCCGGTCCAGAGTTTCCGTACTTATATGTGCAACCAACACAAAGATCGGCACCTGCTTCATCCAAATTTAACTCGATTGAACCAATGGCATGACTTGCATCCCAAACCACTAATCCGCCAACTGCTCTTACCTGATCGGTAATCGCCTTAATATCAGTTCTGGCACCAGATCTGTATTGGATAACTTGAAAAGTAACCAGTGCTACATCATCACTTAAATATGGAGCTAGCACCTCTGGGGTGATTCGCTCATTACTAGCAATCTTTGGATCTTCATTATCAATAATTACTAGATTTAAACCTAATTGCTCTGCAATACCCTCCAAAATATATCTATCGGTAGGAAAATTAGCTGCATCAGTAATTATGGTTTTTCGACCAGGCTTGGCTTTAATTGCAGCTAGGCATAACTGATAAAAATTTACTGAGGTGGTGTCACAAACTAAAATTTGACCAGCACCAGCTCCTAATGCTGCCCTTCCCAATAAATCACCAGTTGGTTGAGCCTCATCTACCCAGTGGGTCCAACCTGATACTAACTCTGGACCCCACTCTTTACTCAAAAAATCATTTACCGCAGTAACAGTTCGCTTAGGTAATCTGCCAAGTGAGTTTCCATCCAAGTAACATAGATCTGGATCTGTAACAATAAATTCTGACTTAAATTTTGCTAACGGATCTTTTGCATCCAAATCTATTGCGTATTGGCGCTCAATAGTATTAATTTGAAACCTCTTATATTCCTAATTTAAAGTTAAACTGATTCTGGCTCACACCTAAAGCGTATTGATTAATAATAAAAATGAAAAGCAGGTATGCTTTTAGTATGCAAGATTTAGCCACACTCTCTGCCCTAACATTTGGTGCTCAAGCCTTTGTGACCCTATTTGTGATCTTAGATCCACCAGGTGCGGCACCGATCTTCCTTGGCTTAGCTTCTGGAAAGTCAGTTAAAGAGCAACGAAAGCTCGCTTGGCAGGCAGCTTTTGTATCCCTGATTGTGATTATCAGCTTCGCTTTATTTGGTAATGCTTTACTAGATTATTTAAATATCTCACTCGCCGCCCTTCAGGGCGCTGGCGGGATTTTACTTTTAATTACTGGATTAGGTTTATTAACTGGTGCGTTAGATGAGTCAGAGTCAGCCTCTACTCAAAATATTGCATTAGTTCCACTGGGTACACCACTTCTGGCAGGACCTGGAGCGATCGTTACCACCATGCTTTATGTTCAAAAAGCGGACAATGGTCAGCAACTAACCGCATTAGCCTTAGCGATTATCGCCGTGCATTTGATTATTGGCCTTACCTTTATGTTTTCAACCAAAATACTGGCAGTTATTAAGGATGCCGGTGTTACATTATTGGCTCGCATAGCGGGCTTGTTACTTTCTGCAATCGCAGTTGAGATGATTGTGAGTGCGATTAAGTCATTTTTTAGTATTTCCTAGTCCTACTTAGATCTGTCATCTCCGGCAGGTATCTTTAAACCATGGTCTTAGGTAGCACAACTCTGCAACAAACTACTTTTGTAATCGTTGATTTAGAAACTACTGGATCATCACCTAAAAAGGGTGCGGCAATAACTGAAATCGGAGCTGTCAAAGTTAAATCTGGTGAGCATCATGGTCTCTTTGAATCATTTGTTAATCCACTTACTCCAATTCCAGAGTACATAACCCAAATGACTGGAATTACTGAACAAATGTTGGCCAATGCGCCGGTAATTGATGAGATCTTGCCAGCATTTTTTGATTTTGCAGGCGATAGCTCACAAGCGATTTTAGTTGCGCACAACGCTCCATTTGATCTTAGTTTTTTAAAGAGTGCAGCTAAAGATATAGATATTAAATGGCCGGCATATAAAACACTTGATACCGTAACTATTGCTCGTCAGGTATTAAGTAAAGAGGATGTACCAAATTGTAAACTTTCTACCCTTGCTGAATTTTTTGGCACCAAAACAGAACCAAATCATCGCGCTTTAGATGATGCCAAGGCCACTACTGAGATTTTACATGGCTTAATTGAAAGGTTAGGCAGCTTTGATGTTCACACCGTGGATGCATTAATGGAGTTTGCAAAAACCGCCGCTCATATTCAGCGCAAAAATTACTGGGGCTTAAGCTCTATCTAGCACTGGCTAGCTCATTGGAAAGTGCCACCCAATTATTAACCACAGCCATGGCAGCACCAGAATCTATCGCTTGATTTGCTAGGACAAAGCCATTAGCTATTTGATTTTGAAGTGGTAAATGAAAATCACCTTTAAAGGCAGCGATTGTAAATGCGGCATTTAAGGTAACTGCATCTCGCATGGCACCTTTTTTCCCATTAAAAATATCTCTTGTTTTTTTAGCGTTAAATTCCGCATCTCCTCCAGCTAAAGCTGAAATCGGAGCTGATGTAATTCCAAGTTCAGTTGGATCAAAATTATTTTTTTCAATTTTGCCATTACTTACCTGCAGCACTGTGGTAGTTGATGCTATAGATACTTCATCTAGGCCATCATCGCCATGAAATACAAACCCCTCTTTACCCTGGGCCAGAAGCACCTCCGCCATAACCTGAAGTAATTCGACTCTAGCCACACCGATTGAGAATGCTTTTGGCTTAGCTGGATTTGAGAGTGGTCCTAAAATATTAAAAATTGTGGCAACACCTAATTCTTTTCGTGCTGCAGCTGCATACCTCATCGCCGGATGAAAAACTGGGGCAAAACAAAAGCCAATTCCGATTTTGTGGACAGTTTTTTCAACCTCACTACCCGTTAGATCTACCGCAATACCTAAGGCCTCAAGCAAATCTGCCGCACCAGATTTGGAAGACATAGCACGATTTCCATGTTTAACCACTCGAGCTCCAGCTGCATTAGTAATAATTGCCGCCGCAGTTGAAATATTAATTGTATTTGCGCCATCTCCTCCGGTACCAACTGTATCTACAGCTCGTTCTTCAATTTTTATCGGCGCACAATACTCATACATCTGATCTACCAGTGCCTTTACCTCTTGTGCACTCTCGCCCTTATTTTTTAGACCCATTAGAAATTGTTTAATTTTTTCATTTTCAGCTTTTCCTTGAAGAATCTCTGACATTGCCCATCTAGCTTGTTCACTACTTAAGTCAGTTTTACTCTCCAATGATGAAAGTATTAAATCCCAACTCATCATTTTCTAACAATTAATTTGCGAGCGCAGAATTAGATTTCAGTAACGCCGCACATTTCGTAGCTAGCGTAAATGGATCGATGGGATGAGTAACAGTTGCCTCCGCCTTCGACCAGGCAGCTAACCAATTATCTTGAACTCTGCCGGTAATTATTAAAACTGGCGGGCAATTAAAGACCTCATCCTTTAACTGCCGAGCTACTCCCATTCCGCCCTCAGGGACTGACTCGCCATCTAAAATAAAAAGATCGACCTGTTTTTTACTATCAACATAAAGCCGAAGGGCTGCCGCGGTGGCAAACTCTTTAATCTCATGAGGTGGCAGCTGCTTATCTAATTGCTTGCCAAGTGCGGCAATTACCGCTTGACGAACTGTTGAATCATCTGAGTAAAGGGTGATAACCAACTTGCCCGGGTGCGAGTTCATGAGCTAATCCTACCTATCCCTACCTAGATAGATCATGGCGATTGTGGTGGTGATCAGATTCACCCAGATCTAAGTGGGCTAGCCATCAAACAAATTGAGGTATTCCTATCTATTTGCGGAATAATCACCCCCATGACCACTTATGCCAGCCCCACCACAAAGACCAATCGTCCTAACCTGGTTGCAGTTGGCACAATAGTTTGGCTCTCATCTGAGTTAATGTTTTTTGCCGCGCTATTTGCTATGTACTTCACAACCCGTGCTGTGCAAGGCCCAGGGGTTTGGGCTGAGTCAACTGGGATGTTAAATATTCCCTTCTCTGCTACCAACACCACAGTTTTAGTTTTGTCCTCGGTAACCTGCCAGTATGGAGTCTTTGCGGCTGAGAGATTTCAAGCAAGAAGAGCTGGGGCACTTTGGCAACTTAGTAAATGGGGAATGCGGGAGTGGTTTGCACTAACTTTTTTGATGGGTGCTTTTTTTATTGGCGGTCAGGTTTTTGAGTATGCCGAATTAGTTCATGAGGGATTAACAATCTCATCCTCCCCTTATGGTTCAGTCTTCTATCTGACAACTGGATTTCACGGCTTGCATGTGACTGGTGGTTTAATCGCATTTTTAATTCTACTAATTAGAGTCTTTCGTGCCCAAAAATTTGGTCACTCCCAAGCTACTACTGCAATCGTGGTCTCCTACTACTGGCACTTTGTTGACATCGTGTGGATCGCGTTATTTACCGCGATCTATTTAATAAAATAGGGGTATTGATGAAATTTATTTCAAAGTATCGTAAACATAGATTTGCTCGCCCACTACTTTTGTTATTCTCCCTTTGCGCACTTGGCTTTACCTTCTCCGTCGCGACCGCTGCGCCATCTTCGAACTCCATGGCAGCAGATGCTCGTTCGACCTTAATTCAAGAGGGGCAACAAATATTTTTAAAGGGTTGTTCATCCTGTCATGGTTTAAATGCCGAAGGAGCTGGCGTTGGTCCATCCTTAATTGGAGTTGGCGCTGCCTCCGTTGATTTTCAAGTAGCAACTGGCCGTATGCCGATGCAGGATATGAGTCAGCAGGCAATGCGAAAGGCGCCAGTTTATGATGAGCAGGAGGTAGCAGCATTGGCTGCTTATGTCGCCTCATTGGCACCAGGTCCTCGCGCCTATACCAATGAAGAGATTAAATGGGAGCGTGATGGCAATACCGCAGAGGGTGGTGAGTTGTTTAGAAATAATTGCGCAATGTGTCATAACTTTGCTGGCCAAGGCGGTGCGCTAACTCAAGGAAAGTATGCACCGACTGTAATGGGAGTTGAGCCAAGACATATTTATGAAGCAATGATTACTGGACCACAAGCCATGCCAGTTTTCTCAGATAAAACCATTACCCCAGCGGAGAAGTTATCAATAATTAAATGGATTAAATCAGCTGAGAGTGAGCCAAGTTTAGGTGGTGCTCCCCTGGGTCGGGTTGGTCCAGTAACTGAAGGATTATTAGTTTGGACCTTAGGTCTTGGATTACTAATTGGAATTGCTGTTTGGCTAACAGCAAAGTCGAGGTAAAAATAAGATGTCAAAAGAGTTAGAGCCGTTATCAGATCCAGGGTTGCCAGAGCATATTCACCGCAAAGCTGATATTGATCCAATTGCAGCAAAACGAGCTGAACGCCAAGTTGCAATCTTATTCTCACTTTCAGCAGTTGGTACCTTGTTATTCATTTACTCATTCTTCTTTGTAAATGAGGATCTTTTTATTTTTATCCCAATAATGGGAAGTACTAATGCTCAGCAATTGGGAATTGGTATTGGTATGGCAGCTAGCTTGTTATTTATTGGTTTTGGTGCAGTTCATTGGGCAAAGACTTTGATGCCCGACCAAGAGGTTATTGCGGAAAGGCATGAATTAAAATCTGAACAGTCAGATCGAGATGCTTTTGTGCAAACTGCTAAAGCAGGAGCAGAATCTGCAGGTTTAGGACGTCGTCCATTAATCAAACGAAGCTTGGCCGCAGCAGCTGGGTTAGCGGGTCTACCAGCGGTTTTATTATTAAGAGATCTAGGTCCGCTTCCAGGCAACTCATTAAATGAAACCTCTTGGAAGAGTGGTACTAGATTGGTGACAGATCCAGGTGATCGCCCAATTAGACCAAGTGATCTAGAGGTTGGAGCTGTGGCTCAAGTTATGCCGGAGTTAGCTCCTGGCAAAAAGCGCACCTTGGAGGATATTGCCAAAGATGCAGTGCTTTTGATCAGATTGCGCCCAAGTGAATTCCAATTAGATGCTGAGCGATTCTCCTGGACCTATGAGGGAATTATTGCCTTCTCAAAGATCTGCTCACATATGGGATGTGCAGTAGCCCTTTATGAGCAAAGTACCAAGCATCTACTATGCCCATGTCATCAATCCACCTTTGATGTGACCCGCGCCGCAAAGGTTATCTTTGGCCCGGCGGCACGACCTCTGCCACAATTAGCCATCACCGTCGATGCTGATGGATTCCTAATTGCAAAACAACCATTTACTGAAGCAGTTGGCCCAAGTTTTTGGGAGAGGAAATCATGACCGCACGTGAGCGAATCGCTGGCAACGTTGCAAATTATGTTGATGAGCGAACTGGTGCTGCAGCGTGGTTAAAAAAGAATTTAAATAAAGTATTTCCAGATCACTGGTCATTTATGTTAGGTGAGATCGCACTTTACTCATTTATCATTTTATTACTCTCTGGCACATTTTTAACATTTTGGTTTGATCCATCAATGCGCCATGTGGTCTATGAAGGTAGTTACCAGCCACTCAAAGATGTTGAGATGAGTGCTGCTTACGCCTCAACCCTGCACATCTCCTTTGATGTTCGCGGTGGTTTACTGATGCGACAAATTCACCACTGGGCAGCTTTAATTTTCGCAGCCTCAATAGTGGTTCACCTACTAAGAGTATTTTTTACTGGCGCTTTTAGAAAACCACGTGAATTCAATTGGATTTTAGGAGTTGCACTTTTAACCCTAGCGATTGTTGAGGGTTTCTTAGGCTACTCACTTCCAGATGATCTACTTTCTGGAACTGGTATCAGAATTGCACATGCAATTATTCAATCTATTCCAGTAGTCGGAACATACCTATCGTTTTTCGCATTTGGTGGCGCATTTCCAGGTGAGGTATTTATTCCTAGAATTTATATTGTTCACGTACTACTTTTACCTGGCATATTTTTAGCGTTAATTACCGTTCACCTAATGTTGGTGTGGTATCAAAAGCACACTCAGTATCCAGGACCTGGACGGACTGAAAAAAATGTTGTCGGTTACCCGCTAATGCCGGTCTACATGGCAAAGGCTGGTGGTTTCTTCTTTATCGTATTTGGAATCACAGCATTCTTAGGTGCGGTGGCATCTATTAATCCACTTTGGCTCTATGGCCCATACACCCCAGGGCAGATTTCAGCTGGTTCGCAACCAGATTGGTATATGGGTTGGCTAGATGGATTAGTTCGAATGTCACCACCACTTGAAACTTATTTGTTTGGTAAGACTATTTCCTGGAATATCTTGATACCAGGCTTAATAATCCCCGGCATTATCTTCACGGGTATGGCGCTCTATCCATTTATTGAAAGTTGGATCACAGGTGATAAACGGGAACACCATTTACTAGATAGACCTAGAAATGTGCCAAATCGAACTGCTCTTGGTGCTATGTCGCTAACCTTTATGGTGATTGCAATGATTAATGGTGGAAATGACATCATCGCAACTCACTTTGATTTAACAATTAATCAAATTATGTGGTTTTCTCGAATTGGCATTATTGTGCTGCCACCACTCGCATTTGTAATTACTAAGCGTATCTGTCTTTCCCTGCAGCGCAAAGATCGTGAGTTGGTATTACATGGCAGAGAGACTGGCCGATTAGTAATGCTGCCTCATGGTGAATTTATTGAGGTTCATGAGGAGTTATCACCAGCTAAGAAATTTGCCCTTACTCAACATGAGCAGCCGGCTGCAATTGAGTTAGTTAAAGAGGATGCCCAAGGTGTGTTAAATCCAAAGGGAATTCGGGCAAAGATACAGGCTCGATTAAGTTCAGCAAATGCTGAAAATATTGCTAAACCAACCGCCGCTGAGGTTAAAGAGCTAGAAAGTGGTCACCACTAAATTTTTTTTCAAGGCCAAAGCCTTAAGTTAAAAATTCCGCTCATTTCATAACACTTTATACTTGTACTTATGAATACCTCCCTTTGGCAACAAGGTCAATCCATCTCCTATCGAGCAGCAATTTCAAATAATAATAATTTTGATGTTGTAATTATCGGTGGTGGATTTAGTGGATTATGGAGTGCCTACCACTTAAAACAATTGCAGCCAGAGCTTTCCATTGCAATATTTGAAAAAGAGTATGTTGGCTTTGGCGCCAGTGGTCGAAATGGTGGCTGGGCATCTGCTGAGTACCCCACCTCAAATGCACGGTTAATAAAAGAGCATGGTCGCCAAAGCTTTAATGCCCTCAGATCTGCATTGATTTCAGCCATCAATGAGATTGGAGAGATTGCAGCACAACACAATTGGCAAATAGATTATGCAAAGGGTGGATCACTACTATTTGCTAGAAACCCAGCGCAACTATCTAGAATCTCAGCTAATGTAGATAGTGAACATACCTTGCTTAATAAATCGCAAACCCAGGATTTAATTAACATTCCAACTGCAGTAGGGGGGCTTTTTACTCCACATTGTGCGGCATTAAATCCATTTGCTTTGGCCAGATCCCTTGCCACCTATCTGCAAACTATCGGTGTTGAGATTTATGAACAATCTCCGGTATCAAAAATTATGGCCGGAAAAGTTGAGGTAAATGGCTATGAGGTGGCATCCTCAATATCAATTAGAGCTACTGAGGCCTTTACCCCTAAAAGTTGGATGGGAAATAGGCAGATTCCAATCTACTCACTGATGGTTGCAACCCAACCACTTCCAAGTGATGTTATAACCCAAATTAGAAACTTTCAGCGAGCTACTATGCAAGAGGCGTGTCATTTGATTACCTATGCCCAGATCACAGGTGATAACAGATTAGCAATTGGCGGTAGAGGTGTTAGATATAAATTATTCTCTAGATTATCTGAGCGAAGTGAAATTGATAATCGAATGCACTCAGCTTTAGAAAGAAGAGCTAGATCCTGGTTTCCACAAATTAGTGATGCAAAGTTTGAGTATCGGTGGGGTGGCGCTGTGGCACTGACTCGTAGGTGGCAGGCATACCTTAACTTTGATCGAAAAACTGGAAGAGCAGAGATTGGTGGCTACGTAGGTGATGGCGTGACCCTCTCCTACCTCGTTGCAAAAACCTTGGCTAAAAGTATTTGCAACCAACAGGTTGAGGATTTACCTTTTATTGAAGAGAAAATCGGAAAGTGGGAGCCAGAGCCAATCAGATATCTAGCGGTAAATGCTGGTTTTAAAGCCACTGTAGCTGCAGATCTTGAAGAAAAAATTACCAACCGGCCAAGTATCTTGGCATCAATTATTGATCCACTAATTAATCGTTAAATTTCACTGCCCTTGGCAGATTTGCTTTAAATTTACCAAGGTCTTTGCCATAGCTTTTGGCACCCATGTGTGAGCATCACTTACCCACCACTTTGATAATGCTGCTCTACCATCCCAACTTTCAATGACAAGAGTTGTATTGTCATCAATCTTTTGAAGTTCATACCGCCACACATTTTTCATTAAGTGTCGCCAAGCAATTACATGATTCTCTTTGAACTCTACAACCTGATTAGTTACAAAATATGGAATCCCTAGCCTCATTTTCATTCCAAACTTTGCTCCTAAATAGAGCTTATCTGGACCTTTAAATGTGCCCTTTACCGTGCCCGATCCATCCATTAAAGGATGGTTGTTTGGACTGGAGATAAAATCAAAAATCTTACTGGCGGGTGCTTTTATTTCAATCTGAACCTTAAAATAAAGTGGTACCTGAGTATCAACAATCTCAGCTCTATCTTTCATTCTTAGTGTGCTGAGGTTGAAGGGCGTTCATACTCTAAAACCAATCCCAAAATTGAAATAATCAAAGCTCCAACTGCGATTAATACCAACCACCAACCAATTATTAAACCTAATCCAACTGCACATGCAGATAATGCAACTGGTAATGGCCACCAAGAATGAGGTGAAAAAAAGCCCAACTCACCAGCTGAATCAGCGATCTCACCCTGCTGATTATCTTCAGGTAATACATTTCCTAATCTACGATTAGTAAACCAAAGATAAAAGCCGACAATTAATGCCAGCCCAGCACTTAAGGAGATTGCTGTTATGCCAACTGGCTCGCCACCAACCTGCCAATAGATAACTGTAAGAATTGCATAGAAGATAGATAAACCAACAAATAGGATCCAGCTAGTTTTCATTAATGCTTAGCCTTTTGTGCCATATGTGGATAGTGAAGATCAAATGCTGGCCGCTCACTTCTAATTCGAGGCATTGAGGTGAAGTTATGGCGAGGTGGCGGACAAGATGTTGCCCACTCTAATGATGAGCCATATCCCCAAGGATCATCTGTTTCAACCTTTGGTGAGTTTCGAGAGATCCATAAATTCATGAAGAATGGAATCATCGATAAAGCCAGCAATCCAGAGCCAACTGTTGAAACCATATTCATAAATGTAAAGCCATCAGTTGCCAGGTAATCTGCATACCTTCTTGGGAAACCCTTAATTCCCATCCAGTGTTGAATTAAGAATGTTAAGTGGAAGCCAAAGAACAAAGTCCAGAAATGGATTTTGCCTAGAGTTTCATCAAGCATGCGACCGGTGAACTTTGGCCACCAGAAGTAGAAGCCTGCAAACATGGCAAAAACTACAGTTCCAAATAGAACGTAGTGAAAGTGGGCGACGACAAAGTATGAGGCGGAGACTGCAAAATCAAGTGGTGGTGATGCCAAAATGATTCCAGTAATTCCACCAAATAAGAATGTAACTAAAAATCCCATCACCCACAGCATCGGAGTCTCAAAGGTAACTGAACCGCGCCACATTGTGCCGATCCAGTTAAAAAACTTAACTCCAGTTGGCACACCAATTAGGAATGTCATAAATGAGAAAAATGGTAATAGCACCTGTCCGCTGGCGTACATATGGTGCGCCCAAACTGCAACGGATAGGGCTGCAATTGCAATGGTTGCGGCAATTAAACCCTTATACCCAAAGATTGGTTTGCGAGAAAAGACTGGCAAAATTTCTGTTGCGATACCAAAAAATGGCAACGCTAAAATATAAACCTCTGGGTGACCAAAGAACCAAAATAGGTGTTGCCACAACATGGCTCCGCCATTTGCTGGATCAAAAATATGCGAGCCAAATAATCGATCAGATTCCAGGGCTAAAAATGCAGCTGCTAATGGTGGGAATGCAATCAATACCAAAATTGATGTTAATAAAACATTCCAACTAAATATTGACATTCTAAACATCGTCATGCCGGGAGCCCGCATTGTTAAAATCGTGGTTACAAAATTAACTCCACCTAAAATTGTGCCAAGGCCACCAATAGCTAGCCCAACTAACCAAAGATCTGCACCAATGCCAGGTGAGAACTCACTACTTGAAAGTGGTGCATAAGCAGTCCATCCAAATGATGCCGCCCCACCTGGAGTTAAAAATCCGGCAAAGGCCATTGATCCACCAAATAAATACAACCAATATGAGAGCATATTTAGGCGAGGGAAGGCAACATCAGCTGCACCTATTTGTAGCGGCATTATTACATTCGCAAATCCAACAAATAATGGGGTGGCAAACATTAAAAGCATGATGGTGCCATGCATTGTAAAGACTTGGTTGTATTGCTCAGTACTTAGAAACTGTAGTCCTGGGCGAGCCAACTCTCCTCTTAATACAAGAGCAAGTAACCCAGCAATTAAAAACCATGAAAATGATGTCATTAAATATAAATAGCCAATTGTTTTATGATCAGTAGAGGTTAGCCACTTAACAGCTAGCCGACCCTTAGATGTTGGCGCAGGAGCTACCTTGGAGGTAGTAATTGTTGGGCGAGTGGCGTAGGTGGTCATGCGATTGCTGCTTTCTCTTGGGCTACTAAACCTTCAATATAGCTTTGATACTCCTGAGGAGTCACAACTTTAACAGTAAAGAGCATTTGCGCATGGTTTCTACCGCACAAAATATTACATCTACCAGGATAGGTACCTAGCTTATTTGCAGTGAACTCCAATTGGTTTGTAACCCCTGGCAGATTTTGCATCTGAATCATAAAGGCTGGAATCCAAAATCCATGGACAACATCATTTGCATCTAAAGTAAAACGAACTTTTTCACCTTGTGGCAAATAAAGTGTTGGTGGCTGCGCAGGTGTTCCAGTAACTGTAGCGCTCTTAAAATCCCCAGCATCTTTATACTTAAACTGCCAAGACCACTGAAAACCAACTACATCAATGTAGTGAGAGACTTGAGAATCAGGAGAAATCTTTAAAATTCTAGACTCGCGTTGAACTGTGAAATAGAAAAGCACTGCCACAATTAAAAATGGAATTAACGTGTATGCGATCTCAACTGGAATGTTATATTGGGTTTGCTTTGGAAAATTCTCATCTTTTTTACGATGGAAGATAGCTGGCCATAGAATCAAAATTAAGGTAAATACTCCAACAACAGCTCCTGCGATCCAAGCCCCTTGCCAAAGAGATAAAGCATGATCATTGACGCTTGATACACCCTCTTCAAAGCCAAGACCTGAGATTTCATTACTTGCGCAACCAGCCAAAAGTGGAGCCAGGGCAGCTAAGCCAAGAACTGGTTTAAAGTGAGGCCGGCGCATAGGGTTAAGGATAACCTTCTGCTCTAGCAATGTCGCACTGGCGTAGATGGGGGTAGTAGGTGGTTCGCATCACAGGCAACTTCCAGCAGGAAAGAGTTCTCCACTCAGCATCGGCATCATTGTTATCTGAGTTTTTCGCAAAAGGCTGGCCAGATCCATCAAAATTAAATAATCAATCACGCCAAACTGCTTTGCTCTTGCAGCAGGCTCGGGAAAGTATTGCCAAACATCTAAATACTAGACCGGATGAAATTGAGTTTCTTGGCGAAAGTGATTTGGGTTTTCAGATAGGAATACAAGGTCTATTAAATTCACAGAGCACACTTCATTACTCAGCAATTGACCGACAAAAAGTATTTGCAGTTGCAGCTGCTGAAAAAAATTCAGGTAGATCAGTCAACTTACTTGGGGTTGATAATCAGGGTGTAATTGAAGAGAGTTTAGTCGATCCACAAGATTTACTTGTTTGGCAGGTTGCAAATGGTGAGACTGGAAACATCCAATCAGCACCAGTTGGAAATTGTCAGATCTTTGCCGACTGCACAAGTAGCGGGATTGATTGCCTGCCAAATTTTCAATATCAATCTGCACTTTTTGATAGTACTTCTTGGGCCGGACCTTCTGGAGTTGGCATTTTAGTAATTAAATCCAACTCTAAATGGCGAAACCCCCTACCCCATAATGATCTTGTAAGAGTCCCTAACTCCTTTTCACTTGCTTTGGTTTTGGCAAGTGCGGTAGCGATAGAAAACTATGCAACTCAAGTAGATATTCGGCCAAAACTAAAGAGGTTCATTCTGGATTACATCTCTACCCAGATTACCGAGGTTGATATTGCATCCAACTTAACTGGCTTAAGTAAAAACATCTCAATTTCAATCAAAGGGATCGAGGCAGATCGACTACTTTTAGCGCTAGAGGATTCAGGGTTTGCAGTTGACTCTGGCTCGGCTTGTAAATCTGCCGATATGCAGCCAAGTCATGTCTTAGCAGCAATGGGAAGGCCAATTGCAGGCAACATTAGATTAACTATTCACAAAGAAATGACTGAGCAGGTGGTACGGGATTTTTGCGTAGCCTTAAAAGAAAATGTTTTAAAGCTTAGAAAAAATTAATTAAAAGAGTCTCCACAGGCACAAGAGCCTTGAGCATTTGGATTATCAATTGTAAAACCTTGCTTTTGAATGGTATCCACGAAATCAATTGAGGCGCCCATTAGATATGGGGTACTCATCTTGTCCGTTACCACCTTGACTTTTCCGCCAGCAAACTCCGAGACCGTATCCCCATCAAGTTGACGATCATCAAAGTAAAGTTGGTAGCGAAGTCCAGAGCAACCTCCAGGTTGTACAGCAACACGTAGACTCAAATCATCTCTACCTTCTTGAAGTAGTAATGCCGAAACTTTTTCAGCAGCTACATCGGTCAGAGAAATGCCCTTAGTAGATATTGAAAGATCGGTTGTACTAGTTGTCTCTGTGCTCATACTCACTACTCTCCAATTTTTTCCTAGGCTCATAGGTTACTAGTAAAGCAAGGTGATTTCTGCACCAAAACCTGTGAGCGTTTACACTCCCCCTATGGGAATAACAGAGTTACTGCTCCTAGGTAAAGAGCGTGACCTTAAGAGCGAGCGCGGAGTTTCTTGTGATGGCGCCCTACCATCGCCAAGTGATCCTGATCTAGTTGCCCGAGCTAAAGCCGCTAGACAAGCCCTGGGTGCCAAAGCAATGGTCTTAGGCCATCACTACCAACGGGATGAGGTTATTGCCTTTGCCGATATCAGAGGCGACTCATTTAAATTGGCACAAGCAGCTGCTGAAAATCCAGATGCTGAGTTTATTTTCTTTTGTGGTGTGCATTTTATGGCTGAAAGTGCCGATATCTTAACTACTAAAGAACAAAAAGTAATTTTGCCAGATTTAGCAGCTGGTTGCTCAATGGCTGATATGGCAACAGCAAATCAGGTCTCAGATTGTTGGCAGGTATTAGAAAAATTAGGTGTAGCGAAGAAAACTATTCCAATAACTTATATGAACTCATCTGCTGCCATTAAAGCCTTTACTGGAAAAAATAATGGCGCTGTCTGCACCTCATCAAATGCCATGCGGGCTATGAGATGGGCATTTGAATCTGGCGATAAAATTTTATTCCTACCCGATCAACATTTGGGAAGAAATACAGCGGTCTTATCTCTAGGGCTTAAGTTAGAAGATTGTGTAACTTGGAATCCGTGGCAGCAAAATGGTGGCCTCAGTGATGATCAAATCATCGCTGCCAAGGTAATTTTGTGGCGAGGCCATTGCTCAGTTCATGGTCGATTTTCGTTAGCGAATATAGAGCAAGCCCGAGCCCTACTGCCTGGGGTAAAGGTTTTAGTCCATCCTGAGTGCCAGCATGAGGTGGTAGCAAATGCTGATTTGGTTGGCAGTACTGAGATGATAATAAAAACTGTCACCCAATCCCCAGCAGGCTCTAAGTGGGCAGTTGGTACTGAGCTTAATTTGGTGCAACGCCTTGCAAATGAGAATCCAGATAAGCAGGTGATATTTCTTGATAAAACTATCTGCTACTGCTCAACTATGAATCGAATTGATCTACCTCACCTAGTTTGGGCGATGGAATCATTGGTAGCTGGCCAGATTGTTAATCAGATTAAGGTTGATGATGAGGTTGCAAGGTATGCAAAAGTTGCATTAGAGCGAATGTTGGCCCTACCTTAATCACATGGCTGAGAAAAAAGGGAAACCTACTCCAAAGCGTAAAGAGGCTGAGGCTAAATTGAAGCTCTCCTCACTTTCACCTTCAGCAAGCAAAGAGGCAAAACGTGCCCTAAAGGAGCAGGCACGGCTTAGGAGAGTTGAAGCCAGAGCTGCTTATATGCGTGGCGAAGAGAGCGCATTACCTTTTCGGGATAAGGGACCAGCCCGCAGATTTGTAAGAAATTATATTGATGAGCGCAAGAGCATTACTGAATACTTTTTAGTAATTATTATGTTTGTTTTATTTCTTACCATTATCCCAATTCCAGCAGTACAGCTTGCAGCCGTTGCAATTATGTACTCTTCAATGATATTTATTGCGGTAAATGGATTTTTATTATCTACAAAACTTAAAAAACTTGTTAGCGAAAAATTCCCAAATGAATCAACTAAAGGTATTGGTATGTATGGCTGGATGAGATCTACTCAACTAAGAAGATTACGTGCGCCAGCACCACAGGTAGGACCAGGAACTACAAAGGGTAAAAAGAGGTAAATTAAGCTCTTGGCGTTGGACTTACAGTCTTAGCTGGATCTTTCTCAACCACCGAACCTATTGCGGCATCGATCTCCGCTAAAATCTGCTGATCTAATTTAACTCCAGCAGCTTTAACATTCTCCTTAATCTGTGATGGCTTGGTTGCGCCAATAATGGCACTTGAGACATTTTGATTTTGTAAAACCCAAGCTAAAGCTAATTGTGCCGGCGTTAAATCCACCTTCTTTGCTATCGGTATCAACCTCTGTACTGCTGTTAAAACTTGATTACTCATAAACTTTGAAATCATCTCAGCACCACCTTTTTTATCGGTGGCACGTGAACCTGCTGGTGCCTTCTGGCCTGGTAAATACTTTCCGCTCAATACTCCTTGGGCAATAGGTGACCAGACAATCTGACCAATTCCCTCTTTCTGGCACAGCGGTACTACCTCAGATTCAATTACCCGCCATAACATTGAATACTGTGGTTGGCTGGAAATAAACCGGTAGTAACCTCGTTGATCTTGAATCTTTAGTGCAGCTGCAATTTGTTGGGCGTTCCACTCAGAAAAACCAATATATAAAACTTTTCCACTTCGAATTAGATCATCAAATGCACCTAAAGTTTCCTCAAGTGGTGTCTCATAATCAAAGCGATGTGCTTGATAGAGATCAACATAATCGGTTTTGAGTCGCTTTAGCGATGCGTTGCAGGACTCCATAATATGTTTTCGAGATAATCCTCGATCATTCTTACCACTTCCAGTTGGCCAATACACTTTGGTAAACAATTCATATGATTCCCGCTTTACACCCTTTAAAGCTTTGCCTAAAACTGTCTCAGCTTTAGTTCCGGCATAAACATCAGCGGTGTCTAAAGTGGTAATTCCTAAATCCAAAGCTGCGCGTACACACTTAACTGCAGCATCTGATTCAACCTGTGAGCCATGGGTAATCCAGTTGCCATAAGTAATCTCAGATACATACATTCCAGTGTTACCAAGGCGGCGATACTCCATTTTAATCTCACTTTCACTTTAGAGTTGAGGCAATTAACGTATCACTACCCCAATAGCGAGCAAAAGGCGTAAGTTAGAGAGTTATCGAACTTTGGAGGGCACAAATGGCAGTGAAACCACCTCAAAGAGTGAATCTCGACCCCGCAGATCAATAATTACCTTATCTCCCTTTGAAATCGCAGAGCTCAATAGTGCTAAACCAATCCCCTTTTTTAATGCTGGTGAAAAGGTTCCACTAGTTACCTTGCCTATAACTTCACCTTGTTGATTTTTTACTTGCATATCCTTTCGAGGAATTGCTCGGTCAGTTGCCAAAATTGCTTTTAATTTAAACTGGGTGCCATTTTGTTTTTGGTCAATCAAAACTGCTCTACCTGTGAAATCTGATTTATCAAATCCAACCGCCCAACTTGCAGCCGCTTCAACTGGCGAGATACTTAGTGAAAGCTCATGACCATGAAGTGGATATCCCATCTCCGTACGTAAAATATCTCTAGCCCCAAGCCCACATACTGCGCCATGAAATTTTTTAGCTGCCTGCATTAGCAGATCCCAAACTTTACTTGCATCCTGCCAAGTGGGAATAATTTCAAATCCTAACTCACCGGTATAACCAGTGCGACAAACAGTTACTGAACAATCATTTAACTGTGCCGTCAAAAATTGCATGTAATCAATATCAGTCTTAATGCCTAAGGAGTTAAGAAGTTCAAATGATTTAGGACCTTGTACGGCAAATACGGCAAACTTTTCATGTAAATTGGTAATGGTAATTTGAGCTGGCGCAGTTGATTTTAAAACCTCAAAGACTGCTGCTGTATTTGAGGCATTGGGTACTAAGAAAAAATCCGTATCAGATTTCTGGTAGGCAATTAGATCATCAATAACCCCGCCATTTTTATTACAAATCAAGGTGTATTGAGCCTGACCAGGTTTAATTCTAGTTAGATCATTAGTGAAGGTTTTGTTTAAAAATTCAAGTGCACCATTGCCAACTACTGATATTTTTCCAAGGTGAGAAACATCAAATATTCCAACATGACTACGTACTGCGGTGTACTCCTCGATTACGCCAGTATTTGGATACTCAATCGGCATTAGCCAGCCACCAAAATCTGCCATTTTTGCATTTAACTCTAGATGCTTATCTGCAATTGGTGAATTCTTCATTGGCTAAACCTACACTCCAAATCCCAAATAAATAAGGCTGATTTCGCTTAACAAGTAATTATGGCTCTTAAATGGTGTTCATTAACCATATTAATATCCCTTAGGCTAATCCCCTGGATACTTAACTTAAATCCTCTAAATTGGAGCTGGTGTGGTAAAGGTAAAGCTGACTGAGAAATTAGATAGTGGTGTATTAGTTGTTGGCTTTGGAACTGTAGATAAAAAATTAAAGATAGAGCCAGGCTCATCTGGTATTGATACTAGCTCGTTGTTATCTACATTAATCGCAGTTGGTGCAACTGGAAAAGCTGATGAGGTAATCAAATTACCTGGAAAAACCTCTAAGCTCATTGCCTTTACTGGATTAGGGGAAATCAATGGAAATATTGAGCCTGAAACATTAAGGCGAGCAGCGGGAGCTGCAGCTCGTAATTTAGCTGGCAATAAATCAATCTGCTTTGCACTTCCAAATAAATCTGTAGTTGAGATTTCAGCGATTGCTGAGGGGGCGGCACTTGGCTGTTATTCATTTACAGAATTTAGAGGCATTAGTAAAGATGATCAGAAAACTCCTACCTCACAAGTAAGCATCATTACCAAATTTGCTGACACAGCTGCGGCTAAGCAATCTGTAAAACGTGCGGAAATCATTTCTGAGCAAACTTTTCTAGCGAGAGATTTAATTAATACACCACCAAGCCATCTAACCCCTAACTCTTTTTCATTAAGAGTTAAAAAATTGGCAAGTAAGTACGGGGTTAAGGTTGAAATACTTAATGAGGCTGCCCTACGAAAAGGCGGATATGGTGGCATTATTGGTGTTGGACAGGGATCAGCAAATCCACCAGCTTTGATCCATCTTTCATATAAACCGGTAAAAGCTAAAAAAAGATTTGCCTTTGTAGGTAAGGGAATCACATTTGATACCGGTGGCCTAGCTTTAAAACCCGCAAATGGCATGGAGACAATGAAGGCTGATATGTCGGGAGCAGCAGCAGTTGTTGCCGCAGTATTTGCTATTGCGCAATTAAAACTTCCAATATCAATTGATGGCTGGGCACCACTAGCTGAAAATATGGTCAGTGATACCGCTACTCGTCCAAGTGATGTAATTACAATTTATGGTGGAAAAACAGTTGAGGTATTAAATCCAGATGCTGAAGGGCGATTGGTTTTAGCAGATGCGTTAGTAAAAGCAGCAGAGGTTGGCAAGAAGGCTGGTGGCTTAGATGCAATTATTGATATCGCAACATTAACTGGCGCCCAAGTGGTTGCACTTGGGACTAGAACCTCAGCTGTGATGACAAATGATGATGAGCTATGTAATCAATTTTTAACTGCTACTTCTATCTCAGGTGAAATGTTTTGGCCAATGCCACTACCAGTTGAGTTACGAGCTTCACTTGATTCTCCAATAGCAGATATTGCAAATATTGGAGATCGTATGGGTGGCATGTTAGTTGCAGGATTATTTCTTAAAGAGTTTGTTGATCCGAGTACACCGTGGCTACATTTAGATATCGCCGGCCCAGCATTTAACACTGGGCAAGCACATGGCTATACACCAGTAGGTGGAACTGGAATTGCCATAAGATCCCTTATCTGCCTTGCTGAGTTGGCTTCATCACACTCTTAAGGGCACAAAATTGACCGTAATTGCAGCTGACAAATTCGTGGCAAGATTACCTCATGGCCGATTTTGATCTAGTAATCCTCGGTGGCGGTAGCGGTGGATATGCAGCCGCATTAAGAGCATCTCAACTAGGCCAAAAAGTTGTTTTAATTGAAAAAGAAAAATTAGGTGGAACCTGTCTACATAAAGGTTGCATCCCAACTAAGGCATTGCTACACGCTGGTGAGATAGCAGATAACACGCGCCATGCTGGTGAGTTTGGTGTTAAAGCAGATTTTCATTCAATGGATATGGGTGCAGTTAATTCCTACAAAGATGGTGTGATTGCAAAATTACATAAAGGGCTAGAGGGTCTAGTTAAATCAAGAAATGTTACTTATGTTCAAGGTAGTGGAAAATTAATTTCAAAAGATACTGTTGAAGCTGGCGGGAGCCAATACAGAGGCAAAAATATAATTTTAGCAACTGGCTCTTATCCAAAAACACTGCCAGGGCTTGATATTGATGGCAAGCAGATAATTACCAGTGAGCAGGCAATAAAATTAGATTATGTCCCAAAATCTGTAATTGTTTTAGGCGGAGGGGTAATTGGCTGTGAATTTGCATCAGTTTGGAAATCTTTCGGTGCTGAGGTAACCATAATCGAAGGCTTATCACATTTAGTTGCCCTAGAGGATGAGAGCTCGAGTAAGCAATTGGAGCGGGCATTCCGTAAACGTGGCATTAATTTTGAATTGGGTGTTAAATTCAAATCTGCTGAACGCGGTAAAAAAGAGGTAAAAGTAAAATTAGAAGATGGTAAGGAATTCTCAGCTGAAATTTTATTGGTAGCGGTAGGTCGTGGCCCAGTCTCAACCGGGCTTGGTTACGAAGAGGCTGGGATCAAAATGGAACGTGGCTATGTTTTAGTAGATAATAAATGTCGCACCAATATCCCGGGCATCTGGGCGGTTGGTGATCTGATTCCAACATTACAACTAGCTCATGTTGGCTTTGCAGAGGGAATTATGGTTGCCGAGGAGATTGCGGGCCTAAATCCAAGATCAATTAATTATGATGGTGTGCCTAGAGTTACCTACTCAGAGCCAGAGGTGGCATCTGTTGGCTTAACCTCAACCGCTGCCAAGGCGGCAGGCCATGAGATTGTGGAATTGAATTATGATTTGGCAGGAAATGGAAAGGCAAACATTTTAAAGACAGCTGGTTCGGTTAAATTAGTCGCAAAAAAGAATGGACCTATTTTGGGGATTCATATGGTTGGCTCTCGAGTAGGTGAGTTACTGGCTGAAGCACAATTAATTTTTAATTGGGAAGCTGATGCAAATGATGTCGCTCAGCATATTCATGCTCATCCAACTCTTTCAGAGGCAATGGGTGAAGCTCACCTAGCTTTAGCGGGAAAGCCATTACATGCTCATGGTTAAAGGAGAGAGAAAATGACATTCTCATTAACTATGCCTGCTCTTGGTGAGTCGGTTACTGAAGGAACCGTTACTCGTTGGCTTAAAAAAGAGGGTGATCAAATTGCTGTTGATGAGCCATTACTTGAGGTCTCAACCGACAAAGTAGATACTGAAATTCCCTCACCAGTTGCTGGCATCTTACAAAAAATTGTAGTTGCAGTAGATTCAACTGTTGCAGTTGGTGCAGAGTTAGCTGTAATTGCAGATTCTGGGTCAAACTCCACATCTCAACCTGTGGCCGCGACAAAACCTGCGGAGAGTGCAAAACCTTCTGAGCCAGAAAAACCAATTGCTCCAGCTGCACCGCAAGTTTCCTCTGCTACATCAGTCAACGCTGGCGCAACTATTGTTTCTATGCCCGCACTTGGTGAGTCGGTAACCGAAGGAACCGTTACTCGTTGGCTTAAAAATGTCGGCGATAAAGTAAATGTTGATGAAGCATTATTAGAGGTCTCAACTGACAAAGTAGATACGGAAATTCCCTCTCCCGCCACAGGTACAGTTTTAACAATTGATGTTCCAGTAGATTCAACAGTTGCAGTTGGTGCCCGCCTTGCCTCAATTGGAGTTACTGCTGCTCTTCCTACTGCACCAAAAGTTTCAACTCCAACACCACCTGCCCAGTCACCTACTTCACCTGCAGTAGCCCCACAAGTTGTGCCTGCTCCAGTTATTCAACCACCGATAGTTCAAGCTCCAGTAGCACAAGTTGCAACTACACAAATAAGAGCTGATGACTCATATGTCACACCAATTGTTCGAAAACTTGCGGCTGAAGCTGGCGTAAATCTAGCTAACGTAAAGGGAACTGGTGTTGGTGGAAGAATTCGCAAAGAGGATATTTTGGCAGCAGCACCTCGCGCTGCTGCCACTCCAACCGCTCAAGTTATGGCGTCGACAAATACCACTGCAAAATCTGTAGTGGCAGTTTCACCTCTTCGCGGCACAACTGTTGGAATGACCAGACTTAGAAAAGTAATTGCCGATCGAATGGTTGAATCGCTAAAAATTTCAGCCCAACTTACAACAGTAGTTGAGGTTGATGTTACAAAAATTGACCGATTAAGGAATTCAGCCAAAGCCACTTTTGAGGCACGCGAAGGAGTTAAATTAACCTTTTTACCATTTTTTGCAGTGGCTGTTTGTGAAGCATTAAAGCAACATCCAGTTTTAAACTCATCAGTAGAAGGTGATCAAATTACCTACCACGCGGCTGAACATTTAGGAATTGCAGTTGATACTGAACGTGGTCTGTTAGTACCAGTCGTTAAAGATGCTGGTGATCTAAATATGGGCGGAATCGCTAGAAAGATTTCAGATGTAGCAGCACGCACCCGAGAAAATAAGATTACGCCAGATGAATTAGGTGGCGGAACATTTACCTTGACAAATACTGGTTCCCGCGGCGCACTCTTTGATACACCAATAATTAACCAACCACAGGTTGCGATATTAGGTCTAGGTGCAGTTGTTAAACGACCAATGGTGGTAAAGGGTGCTGATGGTGGTGAAACTATTGCAATTAGATCAATGGTTTATTTAGCTCTCTCATATGACCACCGAGTAGTAGATGGAGCCGATGCTGCTCGCTTCTTATCAACCTTAAAAGATAGGTTAGAAGAAGGTCGATTTGAATCAGATCTAGGCTTGTAATTTGCGTAGTATTAAACGCGTTGCAGTTACTGGTTCCTCTGGATTAATTGGAAGTGCATTAGTTGCTAAATTAAAATCTGATGGTTATCAGGTGCAAAAAATTGTTAGAAGACCAACTCGCAGTAGCGATGAGGTCAAGTGGGATCCAATTAAAGGTGAAATTGATTTAAATGCATTAGATGGCGTTGATGCCATATTTCACTTAGCTGGTGCCGGGGTTGGCGATAAAAGATGGAGCGCAGCATATCGTTCAGAGATTCTTAACTCCAGATTGCTCGGCACAACAACAATTGCAAATGCTTGTCAACAATTACAAACAAATGTATTCATTTCAGCAAGTGCTATTGGATATTATGGCGAAACCGGCAATAGGGCTGTTACTGAAGTAGATAAAGGTGGTAGTGATTTTCTCTCTGTTGTATGCCGAGAGTGGGAAGCAGTTGCAGATTTAGCTCCAAGTGTGAGAACTATCAAATTAAGAACTGGATTAGTTCTTGATCCAACTGGCGGTGCCCTTGCAAGAATGCTTCCAATTTTCAAATTTGGATTAGGTGGAAAACTCGGCTCAGGAAAGCAGTGGTGGTCTTGGATTACCTTGCACGATCAAATTCGAGCAATGATTTTTCTTATGAACTCAAAGTTGGAAGGTGCAGTGAATTTAACATCTCCAAACCCAGTTACAAATCAAGAATTCACCGCCGCTCTCGCCCGAGTTCTTAAGCGGCCTGCTTTATTCCCAGCCCCAGCATTTGCGCTAAAAGCTGTCCTTGGCGGATTTTCCAGCGAAGTCCTAGGCTCTAAAAAAGTAATTCCTAAAGTGTTAACGGAAGCAAAGTTTGAATTTGATTATCCGTTTGTCTCTGCTGCACTTACTGCATTAATTGATTAATTTTAGCTGCAACTAACGCACCCGACTCCATTGCTCCTTGCTGTGATGGAATAGACATATGATCTCCAGCTGAAAAAATTGAATCAGCTAATTGCAAGTTTGGATACCTTTTTCTACCTGGGGTATGTAGCGGCAAGGAATTTTTAATCTCATACCGTGCTACTAATTCCCAATTATTTGCATTACTTCTCCATATCTTACTCAATTCAGATCTAAAATCATTCTCGCTCAGATTGGCAAGTGTTGTTGCTGAAATTAAAAATTTATCCTTAGGTGCATACTTATCTGAAACCTGACTAATGACAATGGAATTAACTAACCTAGAGGTATTTGAGATTACAAGATTATGGCTATCTGGTAATAAATCATTAGTTGAAAAGTAATAAGTAGTGCTAGATAACATCTTTATCTGCTCTTGATTATTAAAAAGTTCGAATGAGGAAACTGGACCAGCTGCTAATACAATGTATCTGGCAGAATACTCACCTAAGTCTGAAATTACTTTGTTACCGATGATCCTTAAAACTTTCTCATTGAGATGTAGATTTCTAATTGGCTTTGCCAATGCTTTTGAAAATTCGCCTACTCCCCTTGCCGGTATACCCGGTAGTGACCTTATAAAGCTTCTTAATATCTGTTGAGCCACATCAGCTGCAATCTCTCTTGGATCAGTTAGAAACACACCAGATAAAAATGGATTTAAGACAAGAGTATAAAAATGGGGAAAATTTTTTGTATAAAAGCCAAAATTTTGTGAATTCAAAACCTTTCTATTACAAATAAATTCAAGAAATCTTAACTTTTCTGCCAAGGGTCCGGATTTATTTGAGAGTGAACCTAATTCATAACCAATCTTGATATCTTGATCAAATAGGCGAATTGAGCCAGATATTTTTTTAAAATCTAAATCCTTTAAAACACCACTTTTAGCAACTTGCGGATACTTTGGATTTATAACTTGAAATCCTCGGTCACAGATATAACCATCGATTTGATCACTTCTAACTCTGCCACCAACATCATCGCAAGATTCAATCAATAATACAGATCTACCTGCTCGCTCTAACTCTCTTGATGTCGTCAATCCCGATAGCCCGGCACCAATTACAATGCAATCAAACTCCATCTAGCGAAAAGAAATCTCTCTTGCCTCGTCAATGATTTTTGCAACCGTTAACGCCTCTTCGACTGAGACTGGCCATGGTCCACCAGCTAATGCCTGCTTAACCTGTTCGTAAAACAAGGTGTAATTTCCATCTAGAGCTGGATAATCCTCACTCTGATCGCCCAAATGTAATGTTGCTGCGCTCTTTGTGCTCACTGGCCACTTGCCATTTGCTGGAAATACTCCATCTTTAAGCAACTTTTCCTGCGGATCAATATCATTTATTACTAATGAACCCTTGTCGCCAGTGATTCTAATTCTTGGTCCAGGTGCTCCATTAATTGAACTAACTGATAAGTAAGAGTCAACACCACTACTGTGCTTTAAAATTAAGGTTGAATCATCATCAGCTGCGCCTCTGATAGATCTAACTGAGGATGCAACCAAAGAAGCGGGCCCAAACCAATCAAGAGCAGTTGATAGTAGGTGCGGCTGTAGGTCTAGTAAGTTTCCTCCGCCTTCAACATAGCTTTGATTTTCTCGCCAAGATTCGGTATTCAAATTTGGTCTAAATCTTTCAAATCTTGAATCCAACCTAAAAATATTTCCCAAGATGCCCTCTTTAATAACTTTTTTGATTGTTAAAGAGTCACTATCAAATTTGCGATTAAAATAAGTTGTCACCGGAACTTGCTTTTGCTGGGAAATGGTAATGATTTCCTCTGTCTGTTTTAGTGTCAGACCCATTGGCTTATCAACAACAACTGGTATGCCAGCATTTAGGCCAGCTATTGCTTGAGAGGCATGGACATTATTGGTCGAGGCCACAACTAGTAAATCTAAATCTAAAGTTATTAGCTCATCAATCTTTTCAACAACCTTAATCTTGGGAAAATCCAAGATCGCATCTGCCTTGCGTTGTGGCTTTGTTGTTAATGCACCCACTACCTCAAAGCCTGCAGCTTTAAGAAAGGGAGCGTGAAAGAAACGACCTGCAAGCCCATATCCAGCAATTGCTACCCGTGGGGACATAAGTTAGGCAATCTCTATTTATTCTCATACTGCATTTTTGATGGCCACCAAATCTTTGGACCTATCACATGGACTAATGCCGGTACTAACAATGATCGAACAATAATTGTATCTAGCAACACACCAAAGGCGACCGCAAATCCAAGTTGGGCTAAGAACACCAGAGGTAATACACCGAGTACTGCAAATGTGGCTGCCAAAACAATTCCAGCAGAGGTAATTACGCCACCAGTAACCGTCAACCCCTTGATAACTCCCTTGCGAGTTCCAAGTTTTAAAGCCTCTTCACGCACTCTAGTCATTAAAAATATGTTGTAATCAATTCCCAGGGCTACGAGGAAAATAAAGGTAAAAAGTGGAAACGATGCATCGGCGCCTTTAAAGTTAAATACATTCTCAAAAACTAATTGACACACTCCAAGTGTTGCCATAAAAGAGAGTACGACAGTAAGTAGTAAAAGAGCTGCTGCCAAAATACTTCGTAATAGTAAGCCGAGAATAATGCCAATAATTACTAAAACCACTGGAATAATTATGCGGTTATCATGTCGAGAGGCTACATCGGTATCAAATTGAACTGCAGTACCACCACCTACCAGTATTTGCTTATCAATTGCATGAACTGCATCTCTTATTAATGGAATTGTATTTCTCGCCTCAACTGAATCTGGCGCTACCTTCAAAGTTGCCTTTAGCAATACCTGACCATCGACTACCTTAATCGGTGGTGTTGGGGCTCCTGGAATTTTCTGTCCAGCCACAACCGGTTCAACAAAGGCGACATTTTTTACAGTAAGTAAAGCAGTAGTAGCTTTTTCTACATCATTTTGCTTAACAATTATCTCCACTGGTGAACCTTCACCACTAGGAAAGTGATCGCCGAGTCTTTCTAAACCAACAACTGAATCAGTTCGCTTTGTGAAAGCTTCAGTATTGGCTAGACCATCTGCTTTTAATGTGAAAGAAAATCCAGCTAAAAATACTAGTAACAATGCGGTAGAAATCCAGATTCGCTTTGGATTTCTTTCAACTGCATTTCCAATTTTGGCCCAAGTTCCACTTAACTGTTCATCAACATCATCAAATCTTGGAATCTTTGGCCAAAATATCCATCTACCAAAAACAACTAGTAGAGCTGGTAAAAATGTTAAAACAGTAAGCATGGAGGCAGCCACACCAATTGCACCAACTGGACCTAATCCTCGATTTCCAGATAAATCACTAAGAAGTAATACAAGTAATCCAGCTATCACTGTAGATCCCGATGCCAAGATTGGTTCAATCACTCCCCTCAGCGAGATCTTCATAGCCTCATACCGTGATTCATGGTGGTGTAGCTCTTCTCGGTATCTAGAAATTAGTAGTAATGCGTAATCAGTGGCTGCGCCAAGCACTAACACCGATAAAATTCCCTGGGATTGACCATTTAAATCAAGTAACCCACCCTTTGCTGCATAGTAAACAATGGTGCCAGCAAGTGAAAGTGCAGTAATTGCTGAAAAAAGTGGCAAAATCCAAAGTAGCGGTGATCGATAGACAATAATTAAAATAATTGATACCACCAATAAAGTCGTGGTTAGCAAAGTGGAGTCAATAGAACCAAAGGCACCAAATAAATCTGCGAATATTCCACCAAATCCAGTTACGTGAGTAGTTAAATCCTTGGCTTCAAAATTTTTCTTTAAATCTTCACGTAAAAAATCTACCAACAATGACAATGTTGGTTTTTCTTCAACTCGTTCCTCAATTATCTTGGAGTTAAGAGCAATATTAACTAAAGCTGCTTTCCCATCTGCTGAAGGAATGGCTTGGATTGGAAAGCCAGGAACGAAATAGGAGTTAAGGGGTTTACCTGACTCTGGAAGTTTTTTATCACCAAGTTGATTTAGATAACTTTGAATTTGAGAGAGCTTTTCAGGATTTTTTGCCGGGTTTACATCACCTAAGAAAACAAGAAGAGTGGGAATTTGATCATTTGAGCTATCTGAAAATTTAACGGTAATTTTGCTGGCTAGGGTTGATTCGGCACTATCTGGTAAGAAAGCTGCATTGTCATTTTCCTGGACTGTAGAAAGCTTGCCAAAGGTGGGACCTGCAACTGATGAGATTATGAGCCAAGCGATAATGGTAATTATGGCAATCCAAAGTGGTTTTCTTCCCTTAACTGAGTTATTCGATTTAGTTTTAATTGCCATGCGAAATTTAGCCCCTCTAGAACTATTGGTTAGGGGGTGAAATCTACCAGTGAAGTCATTTTACTCACACCAATAGAAGCTTTCAGTGCCAACTTTCGCCAAATAATCTCCGAACAATTAGGCTTATCAGGTGAGTTCTCTTTTAACTGCTAAGAAAGATTTAATAGTCAACGAATTGGGGCTTGTTGATTACCAAGTTGGCTGGGATTTGCAAAAAGAAATTCAGGAAAATGTTATAAACTCAAAATTGGAAAATACCCTTTTATTACTTGAGCACTCATCGGTTTACACCGCTGGTCGTAGAACCGAAATTTCAGATCGACCAATTGATGGTACCCCAGTAATTGATGTTGATCGGGGTGGAAAAATTACTTGGCATGGGCCAGGTCAATTAGTAGGTTATCCAATAATTAAATTAAAAAACTCGACAGATGTTGTCGGTTTTGTTAGAGAGTTAGAGACAGCATTGATATCAGTCTGCGCTGAGTTTGGTGTAGAGACCAAGCGATACTGTGAGCGAAGTGGAGTTTGGATTAGAGACAGTAAGGGAGATCGTAAAATTGCTGCTATTGGATTAAGGGTGGCAAAGGGCGTGACCATGCATGGCTTTGCATTAAATGTAAATCCTGATCTTTCTGCTTACAGTAAAATTATTCCTTGCGGAATTACCGACGCAAAAGTTACTTCATTAGCAGTTGAGTTAGGTCAAAAGATAGATATTCAAGAGGTTATACCAGTACTAAAAAATCATATTTGCCCAATGCTTGAGCGAGTTTCAATATGAGTGTTGATCCATCAGGGCGCAAGCTACTTCGAATTGAAGCTCGAAATGCGCAGACTCCCATTGAGAAAAAACCAGAGTGGATTAAGACTCGAGCAAACATGGGTCCTGAGTACACAAAACTTCGCTCACTAGTTTCAAAAGAAGGTCTTCATACCGTTTGCCAAGAAGCGGCCTGCCCAAACATCTTTGAGTGTTGGGAGGATAGAGAGGCAACATTTCTTATCGGTGGTGAGGCTTGTACCAGAAGGTGCGATTTTTGCAATATTGATACCGGCAAGCCACAGCCATTAGATAAAGATGAACCTAGAAGAGTTGCTGAATCAGTAAAAAGTATGAATTTAAAGTATGCCACCATTACCGGAGTCGCTAGGGATGATTTAGAAGATGAGGGTGCCTGGCTCTACGCCGAAACTATTTCACAAGTTCACAATTTAAATCCTGGCGTAGGTGTTGAAATGCTTGCTCCAGATTTCAGTGGGCATTCTCATTTACTAAATCAGGTTTTTGAAACAAGACCGGAGGTATTTGCGCATAATCTAGAGACTGTCCCTAGAATCTTTAAGCAAATCCGCCCGGCATTTAGATATGAAAGATCACTTGATGTTATTTCGCAAGCTAGGGATTTTGGTTTAATAACTAAATCAAATTTGATTTTAGGAATGGGTGAAACTAGAGAGGAGATCTCCCAAGCGCTACTTGATCTAAGAAATGCTGGATGTGAGTTAATCACAATTACCCAGTACCTACGCCCATCAGCGAAGCATCACCCAGTAGTTAGGTGGGTTAAGCCAAATGAGTTTGTAGAGTTGAGTAAAGAGGCCGAGGAGGTTGGATTTCTTGGCGTAATGAGTGGTCCATTGGTACGTTCTAGCTATCGGGCAGGTCGCCTTTACAATCAGGCAATGGCTGCGCGAGCGATTAAATAGGGAGAAAAAATGTTTGGCAGAAAAAAGAAACAGCAAGCACAATCCAAAACTGGTACGCCCGAAAAGCAATCGCAACTAGCGGTAGTTAAGGATGCTTATAAGTTAGTAAAGAAGAATTCCCCACTTGCAATTATCTGGTGCTTACTTGTGTTTGTATTGATTATTACTTTCGGAGTAATAATTGGAAATAATCTTGGTCACCCAATTTATGCCGGATTTCTATCACTGCCACTTGGCTTTTTAGCCGCCTTTTTCTTATTTACTAGATATGCAAACACTGCTGCATTTTCCTCCATAGAAGGGCAAATTGGTGCCGGGGCCAGTGTTTTGATGTCAATTAGACGCGGCTTTGTGACAACACCTGCGGTAAATGTTAATCGAGATCAAGATATGGTTCATCGAGTATCTGGTAAAGCTGGAATAATTTTAGTTGGCGAAGGTGGCTTTGGCGTCAAATCTCTTATGCAAGATGAGCGTCGGAAGATGGAAAGATTTCTATCCGGAGTTCCAGTTACTGAAGTTATAGTTGGTGATGGTTCAGGTCAGGTTTCAATTCGTAAATTACAAAAACATTTAAAGAAACTCCCAAAGAAGTTAAGCACGGTTCAGCTTCGAGAGGTTAGAGCTAGATTAAAATCTGTTGGTGGCTTAAATATTCCAATGCCAAAAGGACCAATGCCAACAAATGTCAGAATGCCTAGAAGGTAGATTTAATACAGCTCCCGAACAGTTTGAGTTTGAGTAAGAAAATCATGTAATGAGCGTCCATCTTTGGTAAAAACGGCGGGGATTACCAAGCAGATTAGAAGTGTTCTAAGGGCAATTCTTCTCGCCGGAACTCGTAGCTGCTCTGGATAACTTACAACCTTTACCGCCATGATTCGCTGTCCAGCCGAGGCCTGAAATAAAATGGTTAGTAGTGTTACCTCCAAATAAAAAATGATCAAAGTATTGAAATCTGTTTTAATTGATAGGTAGGGTCCGAGCAAGCCGGCAATCAATCGTGACATGGTCCAATCAATAATTAAAGCTATAACCCGCCTACCTAGAGAGGCCTCCGGCAGTAATTGCGGTATTCCTTGCCAACTCACGCACCCACCCTATCGGTCAGGTTGCTTTGGAAACATAGATGTAACACGGGCTTTACTACTTTTTCATGATTTTCTACTAAGTTTTACCCATCTGAAGCGGAGCAATGAAGCCCTACTTTCAGCAATAAATAATAGGAGAAAAGATGTTTAAAAATTCATCTGAGATCTTCGATTACATCAAGAAAAATGATGTTAAGTTGATCGATGTTAGATTTATTGATCTTCCTGGTATTCAGCATCACTTCAACGTACCAGTTGAGTCATTTGATGAGAGCGTATTTAAAGATGGATTGATGTTTGATGGTTCTTCAATTAGAGGTTTCCAATCAATTCATGAATCAGATATGAAACTTCTTCCAGTTCCATCATCTGCATATTTGGACCCATTCCGTAAAGAGAAGACATTGATAATTCTTTTCTCAGTCCATAATCCAGGTGACAATAGCGCCTACTCTCGTGATCCACGCGGAATAGTTAATAAAGCAGTTGAGTTCATGCGTAGTACAGGCATTGCAGATACTGCATTTTTTGCACCAGAGGCAGAGTTTTATGTCTTTGATCGAATTAGATTTTTAACTGGAATGAACCAAGCATTCCATCACATTGAATCTTATGAAGGAGCTTGGAATACCGGAATCGAAGAAGATGCCGATGGCACTCCAAATCGTGGATACCGAACCAGAATCAAAGGTGGGTACTTCCCAGTTTCTCCAACTGATCAATTTGCTGATCTTCGTGATGAAATGGTTATGAACCTTGGCAAAGTTGGGTTAGCTGTGGAGCGAGCTCATCATGAGGTAGGAACTGCCGGACAGATGGAGATTAATTATCGCTTCAGTGACATTTTAACTGCAGGTGATGAATTAATGAAGTTTAAATACATTATTAAAAACACTGCATGGGCTGCTGGCAAGACTGCAACATTTATGCCTAAGCCATTGTTTGGTGATAATGGTTCCGGAATGCATGTTCATCAATCACTTTGGAAAGATGGAAAACCATTGTTCTGGGGAGATGGCTATGGTGATCTATCTGATATTGCACGTTGGTATATCGGTGGTTTGCTAAAGCATGCGCCATCGCTGTTGGCATTTACCAACCCAACAGTTAACTCATATAAGCGTTTAGTTCCAGGATATGAAGCACCAGTCAATCTGGTCTACTCAGCTAGAAACCGCTCAGCCTGTATTCGAATTCCTATTACTGGATCCAATCCAAAGGCGAAGCGAATTGAATTCCGTTGCCCAGACCCATCTTCAAATCCTTATCTGGCATTTGCCGCAATGTTGATGGCTGGTATTGATGGAATTCAAAATAAGATTGAACCACCTAAACCAGTAGATAAAGATCTATATGAATTAGAGGGAGCTGAGGCAGCAGCAATTCCACAGGTTCCAGGATCCTTGGATGCAGTTCTTGATAATCTTGAAAAAGATAATGAGTTCTTGACTCGAGGTGGAGTATTCACTAAGGATCTTATTGATACTTGGATTGAGTTCAAACGCAAGCAAGAGGTCGATTACGTAAGATTACGTCCACATCCAGCAGAGTTTGAGTTGTACTACGACTTATAATCTTCTGTAGAAGAGGCCCTGGAATCAAACTGGGGCCTTTTCTTATTTAATCTTTTAGTCGACGCCGATAAGAGTAGATAGCAAAAAATATTCCAGTTGCGATAAACGCCGCTGAGCCAATATAGATACCTATTGGGTAATTCGAAGATTTGTCCTTATCTAGATTTGTACTGATTGAGTTTTCATCTTGACCAAAACTAAATTTGAATTCACCTTCTACTGGATGGCCATCTGAGGCAACCACTCGGTAATAAACCAATACAGGTCCCTCAACCATATTTTCAGTGAGCGAGACGGAAATAAAATTTGACTCAACTGACTCATCATTATTGCTTACCTGATCACCTTGAGCATTATTTACAACTACAAAATTACTCTTTTCATCCCCTAGATTGATCAGAGCATCATCAAACTCAAGTTGAATTTTCTCCGGCCAGGTAATTACGGTAGCTCCAGCAGCAGGAGAGCTGGAGAGTAATTTGGTATGGGCGAAGGCTCCGGATGGGCTCAGAGCCGGTAGAAAAATAACCAGAGCAAGGCTAGCCAATGAAACTCTTCGACCAATCCTCATAACGACACCCTACCAATCGAGCTAGCTCTACTATTGCAGATGCAAATCATTTGCATTAACCTAAGTCTATGCATATTCCAGATGGATTTATTGATATTCCAACCTCGACCGCCTTTGCGGCAGCCTCGGCAATTGCAGTTACTGCAGCGGTAAAGGGAGCTCGCAATCAACTTAGCGATCAAAGTGCTCCCCTAGCTGGATTGACCGCGGTTTTTATCTTCGCGGTTCAAATGCTCAACTTTCCAGTTGCAGCTGGAACCAGTGGCCACCTGTTAGGTGCTGGACTTGCAATGGTTCTAGTGGGACCTTACGCCGCCACCTTGGCCTTAACGGTGGTGTTGCTGGTTCAATGCCTGATGTTTGCTGATGGCGGCCTAACTGCATTGGGCCTAAATATTTTTAATATGGGAGTAATTGGCGTTTGGGTAAGTTTCCTCATATTTTTCTTATTAAAGAAAATTCTTCCAAAGCGTAAATCCGCACTGGTAATGGCTGCAGCTGTTGCCGCATTTTTATCAGTACCAGCAGCCGCTTTAGGATTTGTTATTGAATATGCAATAGGCGCCACCGGAACATTCTCAGTATCGACGGTTTTGAGTGGAATGGTCGGCACCCATCTACTTATCGGAATCGGTGAAGGAGTAATCACCGCTCTGACAGTTGGTGCAGTTCTAGCCAGTAGATCAGATTTAGTTTATGGCTGGGAATCTAAAAATTCACCTCTTGAGATGAGGGCCTAGTATGAGAGTTTCCAATAGAAAATTTTTTGCAAGCGCAGTTATTGTGTCAGCAATTTTGGCTGGTGGCGTATCTTTTTATGCATCCTCCTCACCAGATGGTCTTGAAAAAGTAGCAAGTGATATCGGTTTTATTGAAACCGCCAAAGATCATACCTTGGCAGATTCAAAACTAGCCGATTATGGGGTAGCTGGAGTAAAAAATGAGCGCTTATCGGTTGGGCTTTCAGGCTTAATTGGTGTGGCTGCAACCAGCTTTATTGGACTTGGATTATTCATTCTGATTAGAAAGAAGCCGGAAGTTAAAAATCGTTAAATTAGTGTCAGATGATGTGCAACATCATCACCATGGTCACGATGTTGGCGAAAGACTTTACATTCACCGGCACTCGATAATTCATACCCTGCCAGCTCATATAAAAATAATTTCTGGCCTAATATTTGTAATTATTGTAGTTTCAACTGATATATCTAATTGGCCAGCTTTTATCTTATATTTTTTGTTGACTCTGGTCGTATTAAAGATTGCTCAACTGCCCTTAATTACAGTGATGAAGCGATCAGTTATCGAAATTCCCTTTATTTTTTTTGCGTTGCTCATGCCATTTTTTGGAACTGGTGAAAGATTTCAGATAGGAGCAGTTGAGTTATATCGAGAGGGACTACTTGCAGGTGCGAGTATTGTGGCTAAGGGAACAATAGGAATTCTAGTTGCCATAAACCTATCTGCCACTTCAACTGCTAGAGAGATTTTGCGCGGGTTAGAAATCTTGAAGCTACCAACTCCAATGGTTCAAATTGCATCATTTATGCTCCGATATATCAATGTAGTAAACGATGAAATGCAACGAATGGAGATTGCCCGCGAGTCGAGAGGTTTTGATGCAACTGGCATTAGACATTGGCCAGTATTAGCCACCGCCGCTGGTGCACTCTTTATTAGATCATATGAACGAGGTGAGCGAGTGCATTTGGCGATGCTTGCTAGGGGATTTAATGGTGAACTACCAAAAGAGTCGAAAGCAAAAAATTCTGGAAAGTACTGGATAACTGCTCTAACTATCCCGTTTATTGCAGCTGTAATTCTTTTTACTACTGGTAACTTAGGTTGAAGTTATGGCAATAAATGAATTAAGTCTATTAATTGAAGGTCTAGCATTTGCTTATCCTGATGGTAATCAAGCACTTTTTGGTGTTAATTTAAAAGTAAATAAAGGTGAACGAGTTGCATTATTGGGACCCAATGGTGCTGGTAAAACAACCTTAGTAATGCATCTAAATGGAATTCTAAACACTACTCATGGAAAGGTTTATGTAGGAGGTAAATTAGTCGATACTCAAGATAAGGAAGGATTAAAGCGGATTAGATCGGAAATTGGAATAGTGTTTCAAGATCCAGATGATCAGCTTTTTATGCCAACTGTCGGCCAAGATGTGGCATTTGGTCCCTATAACATGGGATTGAGAAATACGGATTTAGACAATGTAGTTAACCAAGCATTATCAATGGTTGGAATGCTCGATTACAAAGATAGACCACCCCATCATCTTTCATTTGGCCAGAGAAGGCGTGTTGCGGTAGCAACTGTATTATCAATGAAACCAAAAATTTTAGTATTAGATGAACCCTCATCAAACTTAGATCCTGCAAGTAGAAGAGAGCTAGCCGATATTCTTCGCTCACTTGATATCACTATTATCATGGTCACTCATGACTTACCTTACGCATATGAGTTGTGTGAAAGATCAGTAATTTTATCTGATGGAATTATTGCAGCTGATGGTAAAACTAAAGAGATTCTTGGAAACTCAGAACTTCTTAAAAAACACAGACTGGAATTACCTGTTGGCTTTTCAATTTAATCTACATATAAATCTTTAATGAATTCTTTAGTTCCAGGAACTACTGCATACTTATTTAGATCTGTTATCCCTTCACTGGCTAAAACTTCATCATCAATAAAGAAGTTTCCAGTGCACTCCTTACCGGAGCGGTTAAAAATAATATAAGCAGAGTCAGAAATAATCTCTGGGGTACGACAAAAATTCACATCAACTCCAGGAATCATCGCTAGAGCGGCGGTATCAATAGCTGTCCTTGGCCAAAGGGCATTTACCCCGA
>Ga0214917_10000740_pt1 | contig 42772 bp, 28 predicted proteins | sample LL_1208_BB_MetaG_FD_177983 | JGI IMG/M metagenome (GOLD analysis project Ga0214917, IMG submission 177983) | Freshwater microbial communities from Lake Lanier, Atlanta, Georgia, United States - LL_1208_BB | ecosystem: Environmental > Aquatic > Freshwater > Lake | place: USA: Georgia | collected... | reverse complement strand
TTGGGATTTTGCTTCGAATTTGTTCCCCGCTTTTACAAGGAGCAAACACACAAAAATATTGAATTAATCGCGCGACAACCATTCCAAGTTTGTGCTCACTTGATCCCCAGAACATAGGATATCGTCACAATAAATGATTTGAAAAACTGTTAGATCTGCGAATATTTTTTTTAAATTTCAATCTCTGTCATTACACGACATGGACTACCTTCTTTATCCATCCTGATAATTCAGAATCTAATAATCGTTTCACAGAACCATATAAGACCGTGATCGTATCCTTTCCCATTTCTCGATCCTCCTTCTTTAACATAAATAAATATGTACCAATATGTGCTGTTCGTTTGTCGCTTCATAACATGTGTCATTATAACAATGAGAAAGGATGATAGCACATGATGCAATCTCGCTTAAATTTAAACATGTTTGCAGATTGTTTTGATCTTCGACGTTTGTAGTCGACCGACCATTCTCATTTTATGGGCCCTATACGGAATTTCCAAAAAAAGGTACTTAAAGACAAATTGTTTTCTTAAAAACAATTCTGACAAATCCTGCCCTCAATGAGAATCCTCGTAGACACGTTTCGAAATATTCGCTCTTTCATTAAACACGCGGTATCGTGGGATACCTTTCCCTTGAAAACGCAATTGAATACCATCGATATTGTCGTATTCAAGAAAGACGAGAAGTTTGTCCTGTACATGGACATCGATACCGACCGGAAACGACGATATTTTTACAATCTCCGTTCGAATACGAGATACCAGGATTCCTTTGAATTTGTCAGAATTCAAGACACTACAGAATACAGGAGCGTTTATAACCAATACACGACCACTAAACATTCGGACATTAACCAACATCTGGAAGAATGTCCTCCTACGACTACCGTAAAAACCATCAAAAAATTAGTGGACGAACTGACTGTTTCGCGTGTGGGGACTCTTCGTGAGTTCCGAGCGACGCGAGTGAATTTGAATTTAAAAGATATACGTTGTCACGTAAAGGCAACCGAGCATTTTATGGAAGTGTACATGGATTTAAGTAAAAAAGAACACATTCGATACTACGATCGAGTTCGCATGAATCGCAATTATGCGATGTACTGCAAGTTTTATATTCTAAATTACGAGGACCCTGATTTGATCGAACATATCCCTATTGAAACTTATTTCTCCGAAGCGTGAAATAATACTGATTCCGTTTTTTCATGTTCTTCTCTGTCTTTTGTCGGAAGAGGTATTCACGAGGGAACGTCGTCTGTGCTCGGTGGGATTCCTCCCGCAACGTCCATGACTCTTGTTTGAAAGCCATGACGTTTCCTACCATGGTGTCTTGGAATGTATAATCGGAACTAAGATGGAAATCTCGCAAGAAAGAACGTTCCGGAGGGAACGTAAAATCAATGGTCGGATCTTGGACTTCCTTCATCAATTGATACAGGTAATCAATATACGTCATGTACAAATGACCAATCTCCGTGATCGTTTTTTGGACGGTGACACGATCTCCTACCCGTAGCGGACTTTTCCTTTCCAACTCATCTAATTCATATTCTACCTCTTCACTCTTATCAACGAGCGTGACAATATCCCCGTCGATACTCTCTACTTTCAAATTGCTATAATATAATACTATTTGTTGTTGATGATCGCCACTCGTCACCGGCTGTAAATTTTTATCGTAAACGGAGTATTTTACGATCTCACTTTCTGGAATCTTGATGATAATCTCGTCCTTTTTTTTGACAGTGAATAATCCGTTTTCATAAAACAACTCGTGTTTGAATTCTATCTGTTTTTTGTCTTTGAATACTATCTTACGAACAAGCCCCGTACCCTCCTCGAAAGACAGTAAGCGTGCAAGCGAAACTACATCGGGCAAGGTCACAATGTCACCTTTCCTTAAAGTATCGTCCCTTTTATATTGAAGCCACGATAATGGTACTTTATCGCCTGTATCTAATTCATAGAGAATAGGCTTTTTATGATATAAAATGGATTTTATCGTATATTCATCATTTGGTTTATTCATACCCTCATACAAAATACCGAAGCCACGCATATCGTAGAGTTTAATACAAGGGACTCTGGACACGGGATTGATACCCCTGATATCGGTCATGTTCACTTCTCGACCATCGTCTAATTCGTACTTGACCGCATTCTTGCCCGTCGCGAGGATCGCTTTTATCTCATAGGGTCGGCCCTTGTCGGAGTGCAGAGAAACCACGTCGCCCACCCCCAACGGAGTCCAGCGCTCCAGTTCCGAGAGTTTAGCTTTTCGTTCCGATGCGGATGACACGGACACCGTAATGAGTTTCCCATTCGTTTTCCCTAATAGCCGTACATCGGGTCCAAAATAAATAACTTGACTGATTGTCGTCATATCATCCCCCTCTTGGAAAGGTGTTACATCGTTTTCTTTATACAAGCTCGTAATTTTCGGATCGTAGTAATAAATGTTCTTTTGGGGATCATTTCTAACTATTCTAACTATATGATTTTCCTGAACACTATAACTATATATATATTTGTTTTTGTTGGCGATCTCAATTCGTTGCAACACGAATTCGTTGGTAGTGGGTTCGTAACGCATGACTTTATATTTAGGGAGTTTGTTTTGCGTAAGCACGACACTACTACCCTCTTTGATTAATTTTTTGTCCAAATGAAAGGCGGAACTAATTTTCGAGAGAGGAACCTCCCTATCTTTTTTTCCTGGATGACTAATCGTGTATTTATCCTTCACGATTTTCTTCACGGTAAAGATGGGCACATGATCCTTTTTATGCAAGACAATATCCCCTGGTTGGATTAGGGGACCTTCGGAACGAATCTTTCGTAAGTCGGTCTTCTTATATTTTTTGTCATCGTTCAACACATATGCATTTTCCACGATATCATACTCTCGGATCTTAAATTCAGTGACCTTATCCTTTTTAAGAAAAACGCGATCACCAACACGTATGTCGTGTACCAATGCCATCTGATCTTCTTCACGGGAATATAAATATTCAGGATCGTTGGACAATTCATAATACCGAGTACCATCTTTTACTTGGACACCGTCAATCCGTTTCACACGTCTTTTCCCTTCGTGGAGGTACGACACGATATCGTTTATTTCGTATGATAATGGATCCATGGTGAACGTCATATGACGTCCGCGATAATGCAAAAAAGGACGGAAATCTGTCACCATGTGTGCGATCTTTTGTTTCACTAACATGGCCTTCACGTGGTTGCAGAGTTGGTCGTAATTCAAGGCCGTGGACGAAATCTGCCTTTGGATATTCAATGGAGGGCTGACATAGCGGTACGAATCGTCAGAACAGTAAATTTCCAAGATGTTTCGCTCGGGATCCGTGTGGAATACGAGATCGTTGATAGGGATCGATGTGTTCGAGAACAGTTTGTTCTGTATATCGCTCTCCTTACATCGTCCCCCCTTTTTCGAAGAGGCAGGAAGCTCATAGTTCTCCACAAATTGTAGGATGGGTCCCATTTTCTCCGCGGTGAACATATGGGCATAGTGCAGAGGGTGATTCAAAATATCCAAGAAATTCAGAAACAACCAGTGCTTCCCTATGAATTTCCGTTCTTTGCAGAAAAACAATACACTCTTCTCCGAATGCATAAACGAAGAAGTAATGGGGAGATACATCAATCGGAACAAATTCCTCCCTTGATATTTAACGTATCGGACAATACCTCCTATCGTATCCTCCGACGAGGCTTTAATGGAACATCCTTTCGGGGTTTTTAGGTGGTTCCACCATTTCTTGTTCGTGGAACTCGCGCGATCTAATACATACAAATCCACACACAAGGAAATATCCTGTAGACATTTTTCATACTCTGACTCTGTGTTCTTTATACAACAACGGTACGCCATCTCGCCGTGGATATAGAAACATCCTTCGTTCATTGTCAAAAACGCCTCCCGCACTTTAATGATATCAGCAAAAGGAAAATATCTTTCTAATACGAGTCTATGCATTCTGTCAGCATAGGACTCTTCTTTGGATCCCAGTGCTTGTATGGATGACGATGACGATGATGAGGATGATGACTTGGATGATCCTTGAGTGGATGATGATGATGACGATGGATGGGATTGTGATCCTTGAGTGGATGATGACGATGACGATGATGATGATGATGATGACGATGGACGGGATGGTGATCTTGACGTGGACGATGATGACGATGATGAGGATGATTTTTCCTCTGATCGTTGTTGGGATGTTGAGGTAGGGGTACGCATCGGTGTTGGTTGTGACATAAGGGCACGTGATGAGGTCGATTCTTGCGTCGATGGTCGGTTCATATATTCAACGAATTCAGGAATACGCGTGAACATTTGAATCAATGTATTCATATAACACTTATTGTCATCATTGGAAGTTCCGCGTAATGGAGGTAAAGGAGGAGCATCCTCTCGTTTTAGTCGATACAGGAAAAACGTAGGCGCGAAGTTTTCTGGAGGCTTATCTGTTGAAACTGTCTTGTCGCTCACAAACTTCCATGTACCATCCGAATCAAGGGCGTGGCATATATAATGCCCCCCTGTATTATGAAAAGCATTTGTATACGCAATCGCAATCGGCTCCCATAGTTTCCCATCAACGACCAACGAGGCATATATATCTTTTATTTTTACATGTACAACATCCTTATACGATACAACCACTTGATTACGTATACGCACATTGTGTTGCAATTTAAGATGAACCCATATATAGTGTCCATTTGATGTATAAGTCGTTCGTCTACTTATGTCTGCCATGCCCGTTTCATCTTTGAAAGTTTGTGGCTCACACGAATTATTATATAGATCTTGCATCGTTTTCACATCATCTAAATCAGAGTCTATTCCAACAATATATGAAAATTCCGAATTGGTATTACCACTGGTTATATTTACGGCGATAAATTGAACTCCCCAGAGTTCTTTCACAAAAATATCATTCTCAAACGCAGTCATGATACTCATATAAAGTTCTGTAATTTCTTCGAATCTTGTATGGTTTGTCCAATCTAAAAGTTTACACTGATGTTTCAGTGTTATTTTCATTTCCTTTGTGATTTTTTGATCATTATACTTCATAAAAATATCGGCCAATGTTTCACGTATTTTCGATTCAGAATCATCGCCACCTGGATTGGGCGGATTGGTGGGTGGTGACATCGTAGGAGTGCTCGATGAATCCAAACATTCAGGAAGAGTCTCGTATTCGTGATCCTTATTGTTATCTCGCAAATAATCCACGATACCCGTCGAATAATCCTTGCATCGAGAATCACTGGCTCCGTAGATATCCAAACACGCTTTTTTGATACAGAAATGTTGGAGTAACCCCAACGGTGTTGAGATTTTTTTACCGTTTTTCAATTCATACGGTAGACACACCTCTTTTTTATGATCCTCTTCCGCGTCGGGTTTGGTACTCTCTCCTTGACAATACACGACAACATTCTCGTATTCATAGACATCCCCCCAAAACTGAAAGAATGGTGGTTTTTTATTTTTAAAAGGCTGTGGTGGTTGTTTGATACAATACAATTCGAGTGTTTGGTGTTTACGATCTTTGCCAAATAATTGATTATAGGCATACACTCCTGTCACAATATAGTCTGGCATATCGGCAGGGAGTTTGCCGAAGATCGTTGTTTCATCTATATATGTTGGATCTTCCTCCTCGTCCTCTTCCTCCTCTTCCTGTAGTACGCGGTGGAAACTGTTTTCCAATTCATCGGAACGATTCTCTAAAAACGCATAGAGTTTGTGCGGGCTGTACAGTTTCTTGAATCGCCACGAAGATCCACGCGGATCGTTGATTTGACGCAACATGTCAATATAAGTCCATAAAACGGGCTGGATTTTGGCGTTTGTTTCCAAAATATGGGTATGTAAATTTTCATCAATGTCCGACAAATCGCAAATAGGATGGTAATTCACAAAAATCGTGAACGTACCGCCTTTCATGGCTTCTCTCGATTCAATATGCGCTCGGTCCGTGATCGGTTTACCACGTTCGTTCGCTTGAAGCCTTTTCACCAATTCCTGTGCGATGTCTTTTGCCCCGACCGCATAATATTCAATATCGGGGCACTCTGTTTCGTCATCATACAGTTCCCCACGCGAAATGTCGTTCAATAATCTTCCTCCGTATAAAATCAACCTTTTCTCTTCTGCGAATGTTCGAATGGCCTCCAAAAACGAACTGCACTCTGTACGTGTAATCGTCATTTTCGTCATTTTATATTTGTCAATGGCTTTCTTGATACGGGGTAGATTTTCCCGAATTTGCAAGATTTGGTCGGTCGTGTAAAATTTCATTTTTTACTTTTTACTTAGACGAAATAAATTAAAAAATCCCATTTCGTTCAACCGCCGACCGATTTTTTCCGCCTTGTCCACCGACGACGCCACAATCACGAGAGGGATCACCGCGTGGGGAGTATTGATGTAAGCCCCCGTCCGTTCCTCGATCAAATCACGGATCGTGTACGGCGTTACACGATCATCCAATTTCGGGAAATGCAAGGTCGTTCCTGGCGATCGGGTGTCGGAGATTTCCAGCAAAATGCACCGCGATGTCCCTCGACATTCTTCCACGGAATTCGCAGAGACTGGCACCAAAATACGTCTCGTGTACACGGTCTTTCGGTTTTCATAGAAGAAATGAATATGGCGAGGATGGTACGATTCCGTGCGATCGTTGAAATAAATCGACGGCGGGGCTACATGGATCTCCGCCTCCCCTTTCTCATTCACGTCCGCGACGCCCTGGTTATCACGGTACGCCGCTTCCACCGATTTCGGGATGTCGGTGGTCACGTCCATTGTCCACGTATCCGACGCGAAATACCGGATACGACGCCCCGCTTTCAGATCCGTTAACAGGATCTTCAGTTTCTTCTTCTGCGTCGTGGGTCCCACCATCATCCCAGAAGAAGAAGAAGAAGTCGTTGGCACATATTCGTGTGCACTGGGAATATCGTCCGTTTTACTTACAATACAATCATATTGAACAGATCGTCTCATTTGCTTTAGTATAAGATTTTATTTTTTTTTGTGACTGCGAAACGGACGACCTCCGCCAACACGTCTTCGACGACGCATAGTATTTCGTGGACGAGAAATAGATCCTCCCCCTCCGCTCGAAACCGGAATCGTGTACACCGTAGGGCTAAATGTATATTCCACACTATTGCTTGAATTTGTAATATAATCCTTGGCTTCCGTTTCATTTACATTCGTTTCCGTCAAGCCATACGCTTGCAAAAAAGGTAAATATATCTGTGAGCTTGTTTGCGATGATGTTGGCGATGACTTATTTTGACATTGCAGGTATTTTCTGTACAGGGTCTGCACGCCCTTCCACGAGCCGTCCATCATAGCCAAGACTTCCTTCACCAACGGAAATATCTTGTAGGCATCCTTTTCATCTTGCAATGTCCACCCCCCGATGGCCTTACCATTGTCCATCGCCAGTCGTCTATTTCGTCGAGATAGATCATCCAGAATCCAAGATTGCACGATCGCAAAATTTTCAGGATTTCTGAAGTCAAATGATTGTGAAGGAACTTTGGATGAACTCATACTGGGCATCATTCCCTTCAATATGTCTTTTAATCCTGACGGTTGTTGTGGTGCTGGTGGTGGTTGTGGTGTTTGTGGTGGTGATTGTGTTTCTTTTTGATCAATTCCAGGTTTATAGATATCTAACAGGATCTCACTTTCGGAGTGTCCTATAATAATATCGATATTGCTATTACCATCATGGTCGAATATCTTCCCTGATTCTTGTTTTTTTTCTGATTCGTAAAGCTGCATTGTTTTAAAAGAAGACAGTTTATTGGTTTTATTGGCTATGTATTTGAGCCAAAGGAGCTTTTCGGGATTTCCATCGCCTCTTACAACCAACGTCTCCAATATATACACTTCCACATCATACGAAGCATACAGCGTATTATTGTAACTTATGTTGTACCCTTCAAATGTACTTTTGCCGAATTTACGCCATTGTTTCCCAACAAATTCCTCTAAATCAACATCAATCATCTCTACATTTTGTTTAGATATCAACTGAGTAATGATGGTTTCAGGATTTTGGACGCCAAAGGCGGGAATTGATATACGAGCCGGTTCGACCACAATCTTAGCCATGTCCGCGGCGACTTTCTCCAGACCGGGTGCGTACATGTATACTCCTGATTTCTCCGCCATGAATCGCGTTCGATCAATACAATAAAAGAAGAAGTCAATGATCTGGGCTTCATCTTTAACCCAGTCCAAGGGTTCCTTTTTGGGTGTATAATCTTTTTGTAATATCTCTCTGAGTTCGGTCTTTTTACCATAGATATCCTTAATCTTTTGATCAGCATTATATGGATTACCATATATCTCCATCGCTTTTTTTTTGAAATAATTACCAAATTCCTCCGCTACATCATTTTTTAGTCTTTTGATGTCTGATTCATGCAAAAGAATCTTATCTTCGATTTCCTTAGTCGATACAGAAAGTTCTTTAACTTTCTTTTGTAATTCTTTTAATTTATTAGTTTCTTCTTGTTTTTTATATAATGCACTCTTTTTGGTTTGATAATCTGCATCATTTGTATGTGTAAACGAAGTGGATAAAATATGTTTTACTAATTCATTCAAATAAGTATTTTCATATTTTTTTGATAAAAAGAAATACATTTTCACATAAGGTAGGAGCGGATTATCGTCTTTCATAAACGCCAAGACTTTCGTGAAATCCTTAAGATCGGAATCTTCTGGAACTTTATTCCAATCGAATTTATTATGATCTACTGTGGTATATGCTGAGGTATTTATAATTAATTCGACAATATTCGTGAAAGGATCTTGGTGGAAGAAACAGCCTTTGGTTTTCTCAAAAACAGTTTGACAATACTTTATGAAATTTGGTTCTTGTTTAATTCCTTGCTTGAATTCTGCATAATCTTCATTCGTTCGAATATTTTGTTCGGTGTATTGGACGATACTTGACATCCAATTTTCAGTAGAAAATTTATCTAAAATATCATTCAAAAGCCTCGCATATCGGTCTTTTATTACAGCATCAAATCTTGCCTTTGATGGGTCCACAGGGTTTGCTGGCTTTGCGTCTGGAGCGTATTCGGATATTTTTTTGTCGGGTTTTTTGTAATACACGATCGTTTTATTGTCACTCGTCGTCACCAAGCCGTACTTGTACATCCTACAACCAACCGTTTCTTTCGAAGAAAGTAACACCTGCGTCAAAACAGATTTCTCGTCAAAAATCCCGTCGAATTTATAATACAACATCGTGTCTGAGGAACATTGTATATCCAAGTCAGTTTTCAGCGCCGTCATGACGGATTTTTTCTGTGTCCTCTCCAGCAATTCCAGCACAAACGACACACAGAATTTTATAAACAGATCATCATTAACACTATTTGGTGATATATTTTGAATTTGTGTTTGAATGTCGTTAGGAAGTTCGTTATTTAATTTATTCGGTGTGAACGGTCTATTATATTTATCTATAGAACGTCCATTTGTAGTAAAATTAGATGTTTGTTCATGTGAAACCAATGAAAAAAGTCGTTTCATGATTTCGTGGAACTCTGTCGTGTTGTTCGATTTCAGATGATTGTATACTATTTGTGGATTAACTTCCCCGCCCTCTTGGATACGTATTTTTTTTTGGGATTTCATTTTTATTTAAAGGAAATAAAAAATTTCTCTATGAAATGGATCAATCTCATCCAATCGGTGCACGCTTTTTCCGCGACGCATGTTTTTTCTTTCTACCTCGTCTTCCTTTGTTGGGAGGGACGGCGGGATGGGGTCGAAGTGTCAGTAAGACCATCTTATGATCCGAGAAATAGACGACGGGATGGGAGAATGCGTGATCATAAAACGTGCCGTAGTATTCGATACGATCACAGGGGAAGGTCGTAAAAATATGGTCGTAATGATTCGTGAAATCGTTTCCCACGTAAGTTTCCAAGACGGTTGGCAGAATACAAAACCGTTGGTCGGTGAGTCCTTCCAGAACCAAATTGACGTCGTTGGTCTTTTGGATGGGGCGATTGAAATCCCCGCACAAGATGTAGTTCTGGATCGTAGATCGATGAGGACGTAATTGGTCGCGCAGTTCTCGTAATAAGAGATCGAAATTTCCCTGCTGGAGTTCAAACCGATGCGGGAAATGGACGTTCATGACCGACAGAATGTGATCGAAGATCATGATCAAAAAAGGCCGACCTTGGCGGTGGTGTGGCTCACGGCCGAATGTCTGCAAGAAGTCGCCTTCGATGATTTTAGTGGGGGAATAATTCTTTCGGAACAGGATCGCGATCCCGAATCGATCGCCTTCATAGCAATGGAAATCATAGTTGGTCGTCGTTGTTCCCAAAAGAAGATGGACGTATTTTCTCTTACATTCTTGGAGACATATGAAATCCGCGTCACAGGTGTCAATGGCCGTTCGGATTTCTTGGATACATCGATTTTCGTCATGATGATGGTTGGCACAATAAGTGCGGAAGGACGTACTCTCAAACGCTTCCCAGCAAACATTCAATGTCGCGATTTTCATTTCTTATTTACACATACCAAATATAAAAGATTGGGGTGTATTCCAACTATGAGAAAGTTCGCCACGTGTCAGTCCATCATGGAAATGTTCGAATCTATTTTAGTGTCGACGCCCCATCCCGTCCTCACCTATCGTCAGGAACGGTGGCGACCGATCGATATTTATCGACACGTGAATTCCTATTCGAAATATCTTCAGGAGCGGTACAACATCCTTCCTCGGGATAAAGTCGTTCTTTTAGGATCCAACAGTCCGTCGTGGCTCATTGCCTTTTTGTCCATCCATTCACGAGGAGCGATTGTGGTTCCGATGTCATGGCCCGTGTTTCAGACCCTGTACACCAATCGCGCCGAATTTGCTCAATGGAAACTTATTTTAGCGACGGGAGGCGATCGGGGGACACATAGGGCGTACCCTGAGATCGTGCAATATGAGTGCCACGACGCCGTCCATCATCATTATTCGCCCAATACGCGTTTCCACGATGGTCAGCGCCATGACCCGATGTTGCAGTTATATACATCAGGGACGTCGAGTCTTCTTCCTAAACCGATCACCTTCACGAATCACCGCCTGTTGTCCAATTTAGACAGCATTGATCGTGCAGTCATGCCTTTTACCTATGATTCCAGTGTGAATTTCCTGCCGTGGTATCACTGTTATGGCCTGAATTGCGAGTTGTGGTACATGCTCGGCAAAGGCTATCGGATCCACGTCAACGACCATCTTCCCCATCTCCTGCACGATTTCCGTACTCATCAACCCGAAATCATTTTTACGGTTCCCAAATTACTGTACAAACTGTATGCCACGATTCGTCCGTTTCCCTCGTACACGTACCCGCTTGTCCGAAATTTTGTGTTAGGGAAGCGTATTCGGGCCATTACCGTGGGTGGGGCGGGGATCTCCGTCGACATCTTACGTTTCTTTCAAGATGAATTGGGGATCCCCGTGTATCAAGGCTATGGAATGACGGAAGCGTCGCCAATGATTTCTTTGAATACTCCTTCTCATAACAAAATAGGATCGGTGGGGAAGGTCTTGGACTGCAACCAAGTCCACATCGCCCCTGACCAAGAAATTCACGTGAAAGGATCCAACGTCGTCTCGGCGATAGGGGAAGAATGGATACGAACAGGGGATGAGGGATATGTGGACCACGAAGGGTATTTGTTTATTACGGGCCGATCCCAAGATCGATTCAAAATGTCCAATGGCAAATTCGTGGATCCCGAGTCGATGGAAACGCAATTATTGAAATCGCCATGGATCCAGCAAGTATGTATTGTCGGGAAGGACCAAGAAACCCTGACGGCCATTGTGTATTCGGACGATGTTTCGTCGTCTCCGGATTTTCTACTGAAAGAAATACATCGTATCCTGCAAAAAGAGCCGTTGCCTACCAAAGTGGTATTGGTCAAAGACCCTCTACCGATCACTGCCAAAGGTACATTACGACGGAAGGCGATCCTCGAATCGTACGTTTGTTGTGATGGTGAACCAACTTCGGTCTACACAAAATGAACGAAGAATTAAAAAATGTAGAAAGTCTTACCAATTATGTGTTTTCGTTCGGATGTACTAACGTCTTTCTCGATCCATTGGTTATCGGATACCTGTAGATTACGTCGAACCCGCTCGTATGGATACAGGAAGAAATCGACGCGTTGTACTGGACGGGATGAGGTTGCCTCGCACACCTCGAGCTGTTCAAAAAAAAAAATGATCCTTTCGTGGATGTTTTTCTTAATATTGAAACTTGAAGAGTAATCGTTTGTTTCACAGGAAAATGGCGTCCCAATTACGATTCATGCGGAAAGGCGAAATCCTGCGATTTACTCCACAAGGTATCTACCTGCAAGACCAAATAGGGGAAACATTGGAACCCAAGGAAGGACTCTTGAAATCCTTGATGGATCTCTTAGAAATGTTGATCAAATTGAAAGGGATTCAGGGAGACCGAGCCATCTTCGAGGAGTGGAAGAAGACGATCAAGACCATCTCCGTGAAACGGCATCAAGGGTTATCGGTGTCTGATGATAAGACGTTTGTGTTTATCTACGGAGAAATCTCGACGGGTCCTAAAAAAGGTTGGATTTCCTATATCCCTTCTTCGCGCGTCGTCCGTTATCCCCTTCCAGCATCGTGGTCGTCCATACGGACAGGGACGGAGATCATGGATCGCAGTTACAATGTAGTCTATGATATTACGAATCGTCTTTCATCTAAACTACAAAAACCCTGTTACAAGAAATTCCAATCTCGAATGCAACAATGGACGGAGAGCTGGAATGCAGAACCGTATGCCATGTATCCAATCACTGTATTGGATATCCCTGTTAAAATGCATACTATCTACGACCGAGTCTTCGATCTTCGGGCGGCGTTGTTAGTCGGGGACCATGAACAACTTGCAAACTGTTTCGAGTCGTTGGTTCAACCTTTTGAAGAAGAGCTCGTAGAAGAATTCACACTGTCCTATCGTAGGTATACTTCGCCAGAATCCATCAAGCGAAGTTTCTGTGTATTGTTCAATATCAGTCATCAATGTTCCTTCCAACCCGTGTCATGGACTCGACTTGTCGTGGAAGGCAGCATGCGTCTTTCGGCAACAGAATTGATCAATGTCTTTCTTCCATTAGCGAGTTCTAATATGTTAGTTCCTTATCTGCACATGTTTGTGGATGAAGATCGTCGAGTCCCGATGATGGATGGAGTGACGTTTCCAGATGCAACGAGCGATAGTGAGGAGGGCGTTACGCGATTACAGACCTTTGTCCGTTATTTCATAGCTTGTTTCTCAATTGCATCGTCGTCGAAATGTTGTGAAAGATGCAAAGATGCGACAAGACTTGAAATTCGTAGCATATTGATGGAGCATGTAGGAGAGTTAACAGATCGAATTATCCTAATGCAATCCCAAGACTCGATCGGGGCCTATCTTCGTACCGTACTCTTACCCTTCAAAGATCGTAGGAACCGCTCGTTGCATTAAGTCGCCCTCCTTTGGAACACCAGTGAAAGTCCCTTGGACGTTTTCTTTGTAAAATAAACTTTCGTGGGATCGGGTTCTCGTAAGCGATACCGATGGAAATTTTTTGTAGTGTCTTTTTGTTTCAAGGGGACGAATTTATGTTTTTTCAACCACTCGCGTGCTTGTTTAGGGGTGTATTGAGATTTCTGAAAAAGAATGGATTGAATAGTGGATGACATTTTTTTCTTCTAATATAATAAAATAAATGTTTTCCAATCGACCTATTTTGAATATGTTCCGAAGACAAAAAAAAACCTCCAAGAAGCTCAGTAGCACACATAATTCATTGTCAAAACGTGACTTGACGGTGTCTGATTTTATCGAAGATAGGGAGGTCTTGTTCGGGATGTTGATCACCGTTCTGATCATCTCTATTCTTTATTACTATTCCAGCAGTATCGTGATCTATGAGATCATTCAAACGATCTTAAGTCATCTTTTTTCCTTTAATTTTGGAATTTCGTTATTACAAACTATTAAAACGACGTTACATGCTGCGTTATACATGTTGAACATTCCATCGGGGGCGATCCAATTGTGGTTCTTGGGAATGATTAATAAATTTTTCTATCATATCATTTGTAAATCGCATCACTTTACAAGCGGTCTAACGACGACTGTTATTTGTACGGCATCGAACATAGTCAACTTCATTTTCGATCAATGTCTCAAAATCATATGGTTTTTTTTAAAATTAATGTATTATTTGGCGACGGATCAAAAAAAATTCGTGGAGATGCTCCGTCCTACCAATTTAGTGGATGTCAAATCTCTGCATGCTTTCTTTAAAAGCATCTATCGATACTCGTGGGGTATACTTTGTACATCCTTGTCGCCGTTACTTCTGCCTCTTGCCGCGAAATTGCCATTATTCAATTCACAATACATTGAATTCGACGAGAAAGGTACGATGCAACCGCGGTGTTTATATGAAAAGGATCAAAAATATTACCTATCAGAGAACCATGACACCAATTATATTATGTATGAAAACGGATATGAAATAGTATACTCTAACAGCGGAAAAGAGATCGAAAAGTACAGAGTTAAGAACGATGGTTCTGTTTGGGAGTATGAAGATCCAGAATCTCCAATAAAACAGTTCAAACGTTCGCGGACAACAGATAACAAGTATGAAGACACATTGGTATTGCGACCACCCAAAGAAGATCTTTCGTTCGTGGATAAGATCATAGGTTTCATGGGTTATTTTGAAGGGTGGGACCCAAAAACAACGGCGGAAACAGAAGATGCCGACAAGAAAGCTATGAACAGAATTTGGCGGCGATCTTCATCTGCTTCAAGGCGTCGCGGATGACCATGATCTCGTGATCGATAAAGGTAAACCGTGAGGCATACTGCACCCATTTTTGTAGAAATCGAGTCATCAATGACATTGGAGGTATTTCGATTTTCGAGATGCCCGAGAGGGAGTATGCCAGATTACTGGCATTGAAGAGAGATAATTTTGGAAGAGCGACTTGTAACCATACTTCGACGAAAGAGGAAGGGATGATCGAAACCAACCGAGTAATTCCATAGATGGCATTGGATAAATCCAAGACATTAAATTGCGATAAGGATTTAGTCGTCGTCTCGAACCATACTTCAAGGAATTGTTGTTGATGTTCGGGAGACGCATGGGGACGAACGTGTCCGAGAGACCATATGATGTTGGCTAATTGCGACGGTGTACACTGAGAGACATGGTCGATGGCCGCGGGAAGCCAGTGATCTTGAATAAATCGATCGAGGAAGGACGAGGAAGACGGGAGACGGAGTTTGGAGAGACAATAGATGGATGTCGTAATCGCATATTCACTTTGCAAATGCTCGCTGACACATTCCAACCAAAGTTCCACGAACTCGAGATCCAATAGAATCGAACTGGACAATTTTGATAACGACAGCCCGCAGTGAAATAAACGTTTGGCGCTTAGTTGTTGGATTCGTGGTTTTATCACGGACATCCATTGTTCGAGGTATCGGTCGTAGACGTTCGGATCTTCCACGAAATACAGATTACTTATGGCATAGACCAAATGATCGGTGGTAAATCGATCCAGTGCCGTGGTCGCAATTGAGAACCATTTCGTGAGACTTTTGCGGAGCAAAGGCGGAGGGAGGGTCTTTTGGAATTTCATGAAAGAAAACAGGATGTCCATGAGACTCTGTGAATCGAAAGTATCGTCCATTTTTTCGGTCGTACAGTGGACCAAATATTCATAGGAAACGGCGGGGAATGGCGAGGGAGGGAGATGGGCTAACGCAAAGAGGGACGCGACCAAGGATCGTTGATTGAAGTATCGCAATTGTGGAAAAGCGATATGAATCCACCATTCGACGAACGCATTGCGATAAGGGAACGCGGGTCCGATATTAAGTTGCGAGAGAGAGAGCATGGAGCATGACAACTCTTTCGATTGGAAGAATGGGAGACGTTTCATCGCGACAAGGAACCATTCCTGTAAAAAGGTTTGGACGGCTGGCATGGAAACGATACGTAGTTTATTGATTCCATAAAGACTATTCGAAAGATCTTGGCAATTAAATGTATGTAATTTAACATACGCATAGTGGATCCATGTTTGAACGAAGGATTCAAGGGCTGGCGTTTTTCGCAGTTGGAGTTTCGCCATGCAATACATACTTAACGATAGATCTTTTGCACGGAAATAGCCAAGCATGGGGGTGGCATGATGAAACCAGTTCAGTATGAAAATAGGGGGTGGTCGGTGGTCAAAGTAGGACAGGTAATATAAAAACATGACCAAGTCACGATGACCGATGTGTTTCCATACGCCTCGAGTGTCCATTTCATCGACCCATTTATGTAATTCCTCCTCGGATGGTTTCAATCCTTTTTGTTTGTAAGAAGAGAAGATCGTAGTAAAGGCGTGTCCCGTTTTCGCAAGATCGAACGGTGGCGATGTTGGTTCCATCCTGTGATGCATGGTTTACACGAATAATTAGAAAGCTTTGAACTGTTATTCAATAAAGTTTTATTACCAATTATTAAACATGATTTAAGGATAACAAAGTATAATGTCATGAATGATAAATAGTTCACAGTAGCCATATCGAGAATAATGATACGTCGATAGTGGAATGCAAAAAGCATAATAGTCAGTTCCTTAAGAAAAGGAGAAACATTAATGCATCTAAAGACATCAAAGGACTGATGAGTCATTCGTGGCGGTTACAGAACCGAGTAAATTTCACCGAATAACAGCAATTGTTAGAGTTTAGTAGGGTTTACAGAGCGGATCTCTTTTAAAAAAAAATTTAATTAAGGAGAAAGATTTTCTTCAAAAGCGACGCAAACGGTTCCTCGTGGCCAAGAGATAATGGCAGACCCTCCTTGATAGATGATATGTTCGGGTATTTCATACACACGAGGTCCATATCCTACATCCAATGAAAGCGACCATTTTAGTGGTAGAGGAGGAAGTGGAGGCGACGGAAGCATGTGGACCATCGTCGGTTTCTCTTCTTCGATCACAGGTTCTGGTTCGTCATCTTCCACTGGTTCTGGTATGGATGGTGCGACCGACTTGGGTGGAGATGGAGGTGGAGGTGGAGGCGCGACGAATTCCTCTTGCGGAGATGTATGGGTCTCATAATATTGGATGAGACTCGGACGATTCTCTTCCACGATTTCATAGGACTGCATGATCCATGCATCGTCGCGCGTTTCGACCATCGAATCGATATTGTTTGAAATCGATCGAATGAAACGTTGTAGACCACACAGTTCATCGCGACGGAGCATTTCATTGCGTCGCAACCGAAGATATTTCTTCACGGCGATAAAGAAGCGCATCGCGATCATGTTTCTCAATTCGAACTCATAACTTTCCTCGCATCGAAACTTGATACGCTGGGTATCGAATTTCAGGGATTGAATGTTCTCATCATTCTCGGCGAGATCCGACAGAAGATGTTGACTCAATTTGTAAATCGACGAACGAAACGGGGTAGTGACATTGATCGTGTACGTATACATTGCCCTGAAGAAACATCATGTACATTAAAAATGTTTTGTTTTAGTCTAACCCAACCAATTATGATCATTTTTTTTTTTACATGATAAACGACGTTGTCGAAATGTCCTATAATTTGGATATTTTTGCAGAAGTTTATTCTCTATTTCATCAATGAGACCACGTAGTATTTCTTTTCGGGTAAGTGGATTACGAGGACGTTGTGTTCTATCTGTATGTGACATGAACAACGTTTTGATCGTCGAGTCTGAGAAACAATGATATTTATTACCGATACCAGAAGGCAGTTTGATCATATTCGCAAAATCATTGTCGTAATCCAAATCTTCCAAAGAAATAGGATCTGACTCACCGAGGCATTGCTCTCTTAAACTCGAAGGAGTAGTATACACAAAGCTTATTTCAATAGAAGAAAAAGCTTTAAGATGGCTCCAAAACTCTTCAAAGATAATTGCTACCTTAAGATTCATAACAAAACCGCTAAAAAAGGTTGCAAAATTTAAAGATTCTTTGATGCTTCTTTACGTTCACAACATGACTCGAAACTCGAAGAAATAAAAACTGAATACCTAACACAATATAATAGATGTGAAGAGGATATTTTGCAGATGTAAAATTTTCTCTTTCAAAAAAACAATATTTGTAAAGAATTGAATTTGTTTTTTTTCTTTTAATTATTATAAATGAAACTCAAATACTCCAAAAAAAACATGTACAGAGAAAAAAAAGAGGCGGAACGCAATCACAACCTGTAGCTAACTCATTCACACATCGTGAAATCGTCTTGGAGGCTGTGAAACAAAATGGATGGTAGGTCCTATAATAATATATAGAACCTAAAGGTGACGCAAGAACGAGACGAGGGTATCGATTCCCGTCGGAGGAGCACTTTTTGTGAGAAGTACATGTACTTCTGTCAGCATATATGACACGCCGATGACTAAAACTTGAGGATGGACGAGATTGGCATACAAGCGGAATAGATCATAGTCAAAAAGTGATTATTCTTAGACTATTTAGATGTGGAATGGTGGATCACGGTATAAATATAAAACGTATTATATTAAATATTTAAAAAGCAGATTATTTTTACAATATTTATTCTATAATGTGTAACTCTACGACCAGTGCGATGATTCGCAATGTACGGATTGTTTTCAAAAATCATTTGCTTCTCACGAGAGATCTAAATGAAAAGAATGGACAAATGATTCCACGAAATGTATTTAAATCAATCATCTGACAACAAGTATTGGTTCGATTGCAATAAATGCCAACATTCGTTCGAATCTGCATTGTATCATATCACAACTACACAAAATCCATCATGGTGTCCATTTTGTAATAATCAAAAATTGTGTGAAGATGAGAATTGTGCTGATTGTTATCAAAAATCATTCGCATCTCACGGCTCTCTGTAAGGAGAAAGGAATTAAAGGGTATTCTGGAAAGAATAAGGCAGTTCTTGTAGATATACTAACCAAGAATGACATACCACCCGTTTCAGAACCAATAGGTCCTATATATTATCTTTGATTCGAAATTTACCTTTTTTTTGGGTATTGAAAAAAAATGATCATTTTATCGATTTTTAAAGAAATACAACAAAATGATTGACATCTCATTCTAATTGATCCTTGAATATGTAGCAGACATGGCTTCGTCTTTCCTTCAAAGGCTTCGTTCGCAAAAACAGGTTGTTTTTGACCAGAGAACCGAAGGTCTTCTACTAAACGAATTAGATCGATACAGTACCCAAGAATTAGCAGGTGTCGTTACCTTGATGAAAAGAAATGGATATATACCTTCAACGAACTTTGTCGATAAATGGATTGGTCGTTGTCTTACTCGCCTGAGGGGTTTCTCGAGTAGAGATTTTGTTACCGTTTTATATTATTTATCGAATTTCAGATGTCAAACACGATATGAAAAGTTTGTGGAGGGATGGATTAAAGTTTCTATCCGTTCTATCTCCAAGTTTGATGCACAAGGTTTGTCGAATTCAATCTACGCTTTATCGACTTTGGAAATTACTGTCCCAGAAAGTTTTATGGACAAATGGTTTATTACAAGTGAACGAAAGTTATGTCACTTTAATGCACAGAATTTGTCGAATTCAATCCGCGCATTAGCGAAAATGGAAATTACTGTCCCAAAAAGTTTTATGGACCAATGGTTTATTGCGTGTGGATTAAAGTTACGTCACTTTAAGCCACAAGAACTATCAAATTCCATACACGCTCTCGGAAAAATGGAAATTATTCTTCCTAAAAGAGTTATGCACCAATGGTTTATTGCGTGTGAAGAAAAGTTACGTGACTTTAATCCACAAGAGTTGTCGATTTCCATTTATGCTTTATCGAATTTGGAAATTACTGTCCCAGAAAGTTTTATGGACAAATGGTTTATTGCGAGTAAAAAAACGTTACCTCGCTTTGATCCACAAGGTTTGTCGAATTCCATCTACGCTTTATCGAATTTGGAAATTACTGTCCCAGGATCGTTCATGCGAAAATGGTTTTGTGAATCAGAAAGAAGGTTACCGGAGTTTAATCCACAAAATTTGTCGAATTCCATCTACGCTTTATCGAATTTGAAAATTACTGTCCCAGGATCGTTCATGCGAAAATGGTTTTGTGAATCAGAAAGAAGGTTACCGGAGTTTAATCCACAAAATTTGTCGAATTCAATCTACGCTTTATCGAATTTGGAAATTACTGTCCCAGGATCGTTCATGCGAAAATGGTTTTGTGAATCAGAAAGAAGGTTACCGGAGTTTAATCCACGAAATTTGTCGAATTCAATCTACGCTTTATCGAATTTGGAAATTACTGTCCCAGAAAGTTTTATGGACAAATGGTTTCTTGCGAGTGAACAAAAGTTACAGGAGTTTAATCTACAAGCTTTATTGAATTCCGTCTATTCCTTTTTATTATTAGAAGTTGAGATACCCGAAACGATGATTCAACGTTTGTCAACTATCATTCGTGATGATGATTTTATTCAAACCAAGGAAACCGTTAGCCAAGTCTTAATGATAGACCAATTTGTGAATTTGAGTTTGTCAAAGGAACTTTTATCGAGATTGTATTCTACATATAGATCAATCGATGAAGTCATTAGTTCCAGATTACAAAAAAATGTTTGTACTCATTTGAGTGATCTCGGACTTTCCATACAAGAAGAACAATATCTACCGGAAGTTCCATTTATCCCTGTGGATATTCTTGTATCAGGCAAGAAAATTGTTATCCAAGTGGACGGACCTTGTCATTTTACGAGAAAGAATATGAGGAAGACACGACTGAATACGAGAATATTGGAAAAACATGGATATACGGTGTATCGTATTTCACACAAGGAATGGGACTTCTGTGAAAACAAGGATGAATTCCTTCGTGAAAATATTATCAAACATTTGTAGCTTTACCACTTTATTGTTGTAGAATTGTGAAAAAAAGTGGTATACCATACCTCACCGATGACGTTATGGGAATCTCGTTCAAAATTTCCTGTACAAGTGATGATGATACAACATATATAGACCCAAAACCCAGTTGCACTTCAAATGGGCCGTTACCTCCGCGGCGACGACGACGTTGTTTCCTTGTATGCTTTCTCACTTTATATTATTAACGAACTTTTTTTCATAAAAAAAGATGATTTTTATTCATGTTTTTTTTTTAATTTACATATATGTCAATTTGCATGTATAGAATATGATGCTCGGATGAACCATCTACGATTTGATTTTGATGCAAGAGATGATATGAATTATAGAAACATTAAAAGAATAGAATCGAAGGGGGGCAGACCCCTATCATGTTGGTAAATTCAAACCACGTTGTCTGAATGTCCTATAATCGGGATATCTTTTCACCAATTGTTCCTCAATTTCATGCATTAAATAAAGTGGTATTTGTGTTCGTGTAAGTGGATTACGAGGACGTTGGGTTCCATCGGTATGTGACATGAATAATGTTTTGATCGACAAGTCCGAGAAACAATGATATTTTTTATGAACACCCGAGGGCAGTTTGATAATATTCGCAAAATCCTTGTCATAATCCAAGTCCTCCAAAGAAATATTATCCGTTTCACCGAGACATTGTTCTTTTAAATTGGACGGAGTATTTAATAATCTTTCTTGTAATTCCTTTATTTTACGCTGTGCATATTGTTTCACACTTTGTACACTTTGTCCTTCACTTTGTATAAATCTAATCATTTTACGAGGATCGTACGTTTTATATTTTTCATCAATGAGATAATCTGCAATGTCTCTAAGTTGTTCGGTGGTCGTAGAAAATTTATGCATGAGATGTTTAAAATGATGTAATTCATGGGGATGAGTTTGGTGCTCGCTTTTTAGTTCTATTAAATCAATCACAAATAATAAATGTTGTACATACCCACCTTTTTGTGTTTTTTTACCTTTTTTAGATTTAAATGTTTCAAACATATTATCGACAAATTCTTTTAATTTTTCATCTTTTATATATTGTTTCTCGTATTCGAAAATTCTGTTTTCACGCGAGCTTTTGGATGAGCTTTTGGATGAGCTTTTGGATGACGAAGATGATTTCCGAGTGAACGACATTTTATTTTATATAGTTCGACTTTTTTTTTTTAAATTGTATTCCAAATAGATTTTATGAACAATGGTATTCGGATCGACGAATGGCAATATACGTCCAATTTTATCAGGCATATGAGCAACAAATAGATCTGGGTTATTTAACTGAAATAATACAAAAGATCTTCTTTATTCTTATCTTGTACTTGGATTCAATCCTGCTTTAGTTCATTGAGGGAAGAATGATTATCAGAATACTTTTGAACGACGAAAGAATCTGCATAATCGTCGTCGCCGAAAAAATCCCGTGGGTTTATCGTATTGAGTTGTTTCGGCGATGAGACCTAACATCTACGATACATCATTTAATCGGAAAATCTTTATCAGATACAATATTGTGTAAAATAGTTTTAAATTCACTTTTATACATTTTCTTATTGAGAATCTATCCATCCTTTCATCATGGTTTTAAATCCTTTTTTTAAAGAATATGATTTTGAATATATCGGAAGCTTTACATTCGTGTGTGTGTCAACGATCAAGTTATCTTTGTTATCTTCTTGAATCACACAATATGAAGGAAGTCTTAATGTAGCTCTATCAAAAGTCACACAAATATCACCGGGAACTATTTCATTCGATTCATCCCTATCTCTCCATTCATGGTCAAATATATAATTAATGCTCCTTAGGTCCTATATATTAATAATATATGTATACTGTTTCTTTTTCTGCGTGATCCACGGAGAAGAATGAAGATGAAGAATGTCACATTTTGATCAGTTTTGATAAATTTTATCTGGAAAGAGAATCTGCCAGTTCCTTGAAATCATAATTGGCTTTTTGTAGCATATCATCTGTGATTGATTGTTTTGAACTCTTGATGATATTTCTGGATTGTTCTGTTTTTCATCCTCCTCTTCATCTTGGATGCTTTCTTGAGAAAATAATATTCTATTGAATACAAGAGATTTCTTGAATTTGTCATTGAAATGGCCAATTTCTTCATTAAAATAACGATCTAAATCATTAGCAAATTTTACAACGATTTTCTGTCTATCTGACCGAGGTAAATGAGAATATTTAGGATCCTTATGATCTGGTTTTACTTTCCATATTTTGGTTCTCAAAAATTCAACATCATCGTCTGTCGCATCCATTACTTTACGAAAAAATACGTTCTTTTGTGATGAAAATCTTTTCATATACAATAGAAGTATTTTCAAATTTACCATCATCTTTAACACTGGGGAAATTTGTTCATATATACTTTCAATCGTTTTTAAAGCATTACTATATATTAATGTCGGTTCGTCAAAGGATCTCCATTGTATTGGGGATGTACTATTATTTCTCACCTCCGCATGATGGCTACATATACTTTTCGTTTTTACATCCAATTTAATTAAAAATTTATTATCGAAACAATCATCGGTATTGACTAATTCTCTAAATAGACGGGGTTTGTCAACAGTTTCCCATTTTTCAATCAAATGTTGTGCAGTTTCTTTCCGCAGTGATAACCATTGTATATGACCATCTTGCGCTATTTTATTAAGGGAAGTGTAACATACACTTTCTTGTAAATTATCTTTAAAGATCTGTACACCATTTAATATTGGAATATCTGTTCCAGATACTAAACAGATGAGAACATTTTCAATATCTGGCGGTATTACCTCCAACGTTTTCTTAAGCATTCGAATATATTCCGACACGAGGGAGCCCCCCCTAATAGGTCCTATATATTAATAATATATAGTAGACACAATTTATAAATCCAGATCATTTTGAATATTTCTTTGATACTTCTTTACGTTCACAACATGAGTCGAAACTCGAAGAAATAAAAACTGAATATCTAACACAATATAAATTTCGTGAAGAATATATTTTGCAGATGTAAAATTTTCTCTTTCAAAAAAAAAATAATTGTTTATATTATAAATGAAATTCAAATACTCCAAAAAAAAACATGTACAAAGAAAAAAAAAGGGTGGTACCGAATCACAACGAACTTGGCTTCAATCTGTATCTGACGGGTTCACAGTATATAAATCCACTCAATATAATACAACAAAAACCAAATTCGAAGCTTTTTTAAATCATTTTAAAAATCTTACTAAAACAGACAAGGTACCTATTCTTGGCGAAGACTGGAAAAAGGAAATGTCTCTTTTCTTTTTAATCTATTGTGAATATTTATATAATAATGGAGGAATAGTTAATGAACCAACAATCATTGGATTGATGAAAGCTATTGGCGACAATTTGGTGGATTATTTGCAACAACATGAAAACATAAAATACGTAATTTATCTTGGCGAATCTCCTTATAAAGCCGTAAAATATGCGGAAGCTATTTGTAAAAGAGCCGACGTACAATTTATCCATTGTGTTTTCAGTGTAGTAAGTAGTAGAGGTGAAATATCCGACGATGAGAGAGAGTGTATAGATAAATTAAATAGTAATGATACACTCAACGTCAATAATTTCATTGTGATTGATTTTATGAGTAGTGGATCTACATTCATGAAATTTGCCGACATGATAGTACGTGAAGATATCAAGAAAAAAATCTCGGACGAGATTGATATTATGAAAAACATAAAAACTCAAACATCGGAGACCGCGATTCAGCTGAAAACTGGACGTAACGACAAGATTTCGAAAGGTGAACAAATATTACTCACTACTGACGATTTTGCCTTGATGACAAAGAAAGTCACCTTGAATCGTCAAAACATAGATGCATATAACATAATGACAACAAGTGTGAAACCTCCAGATCATGATTGGGATGAGGAAACAGACGATACTTGTTCAGAAAGTAAATTAGACTGTATGGGTCAGGAGGTTAATTTATATCATGAAAGTATACGGTACTGGGATATTCGAACCATACACTCAAATTGTGAACATATGTCAAAATCGACAAGTATCCGATGTAACCCAAAATCGAAAGCAGTTCTTTTTAAAGCGAAACATAATTTATTGATATGTAATGTCATCATAGGTTCATTACAATTCTTGGGTGAATTAGTTAACCCCAAAAAGACTCGTGCATTAGATATATTCAATAAATATATGCAATGGAAGGATAAAATACAACCACCACACGATAGACATTTATTATATTATAATATTTTGGAAAATATTTTTCAACTCGAACCTATGAATAAACAATATGTCTTCAATGTGTTTTCTCAAAGCGTGAAGTCGGTATAAAATCTAATTCACGAGGTGCTATTAAAAAAAGTCGATCCTACAAAAAATTAAAAGAGAAGGGTGGCCAATACCACGATATTTACACGATGCTGTACAATTTATAAATCCAGATCATTTTGAATATTTCTTTGATACTTCTTTACGTTCACAACATGAGTCGAAACTCGAAGAAATAAAAACTGAATATCTAACACAATATAAATTTCGTGAAGAATATATTTTGCAGATGTAAAATTTTCTCTTTCAAAAAAAAAACATTATTTGTAAAAAATTGAATTTGTTTTTTTTCTATCATAAATGAAATTCAAATATTTTAAAAAAAATACACAGAGAAAAAAAAGAGGCGGAACGCAATCACGACCTAAAGCTGACTTGTTAATAGATAGGGGGTATGTATTAGAAGCGGTCAAGGCAGATGCCATGGCGTTGGTGAAACATCCAAATTTAAAAAACGATCGTGAAATTGTCTTGGAGGCTGTGAAACAAAAGGGAACAGTATTAGAACACGCTTCCGAAGAATTGAAAAATGATCGTGAAATTGTCTTGGAAGCCGTGAAAAAGTCAGGGGAAGCATTACAATACGCTTCCGAAGCATTGAAAAATGATCGTGAAATTGTCTTGGAAGCTGTGAAACAATATGCGGGGGCATACAATCATGCTTCCGGAGAATTAAAGACAAAAAAATATTTTATATTGGGAGCTTTGAAAGTAAATGCGGATGTATTTAATCACATTGGTAAATATCATTCAAGTTATAAAGCTGTCTTGGACTGTGTGAAACAAAATGGAAAAGTATTACAATACGCTTCCCCAGTTTTACGAGGTAATCGTGAAATTGTCTTGGAGGCTGTGAAACAGTCATGGGAAGCATTACAATACGCTTCCCCAGATTTACGAGGTAATCGTGAAATTGTCTTGGAGGCTGTGAAACAGTCACGGGAAGCATTACAATACGCTTCGGAGGAGTTACAAAACGATCCTGAAATTGTCGAAAAAATGAGAAAGCCATCATGTGGCGAATTTGAGATGGAGGAACATGAATGGAATGGCGATATTTCTTTTTTTCATAAGAGTGATCAAAAGCGAACATCATGCATTGTTGTGTCAAATATATCCCAAAACAGAGACCTGTATTTAGAATCTTTCTTTTTTGGTTTAAATGAAGATCAAAAAAGAAGATGTAGAGCTTCATGCGAACCAGGAGAAAAAATAGGGGAAAAAGCCATGAATTTTATACTTCAAAAATTCAAAAACAATCCGTCGTATGATACGATTTCTTTACAGGACGCGGCAACTATTAAAGGTCCGTGGGGAATTGGAAAGGCGGTGATACATATACCATTCATTCGTCTTTCGGTTGTCAGTCTATTAAAAAAGGGTCTTTGTTATTATGAACAAATGGGATTTTATGCTTTAGAAAATCCTGATGCGTACAATGTCAGAGTTTCTCAATTATGTGACACACCCGCATATGATATAAATACAACTTCTAATAAAAGGATGATCGACATCGCTAAAAAAACTTCTTTATGTGGAATCTATTTGTCGATTGAACAAGGAAAAGTTGAAGATGACTTGAATACTTTCTTGGGCAGATATTTACATGAGACCTGTCTTAAATTAATTACAGATTTAAAGTTGAAGGAATTTACTTATGATTTTACGGATGAACATGAAGAACATGTGATGAAACTCGAAAAAATAAGACAGGAGTACCAACAAAAACGCGAACAGATATTGGTGCTGATTCATGGAAACGATCGTGACAGTTAAAATCACACATCCGACCGAATATTATTTTGACTTTGTAAGATGCACTAAAATTGTCGTTTGGATTTTCTCGATCTCAGCTTTCCCGCTTTTCGTGGGTAATTTATTTTTTGGGTAAACCGCATTTGTTGTTCTATGCAATTCGGATTTGGTTGTCTTATCAATTCTTTCTTAGCATCTTCCATCATAAAATGTTGTTTTATATTGCATATCCTAATGCATTCATCTGGACAATTACTTCCAATTGAATGTTGAAAACGGTCCAAAAACTCTCCGAAATTTTCATAGGATTTACTTTGCGATGCAAATAGGAATATTTTTTCTAAAAACTCTGGGATCTTAAAAGTGGAAGTCGCTACTGCAGGTAAAGGTCTCAATATACTCTCCAAATCTTTTTTGGCTCCGTCTCTTGCTATAGAATAGATATTATCTGGTGTAAACCCTGAGATCAATATATAAAAGAATCTACAAGACCATCCGTAGCTATTAAACAAGGTAAGGCCTGCTTTTCGCTGAAATAATCTGTCAGCATTCACTGGATAATCTCCAGCCATCAGTTGTACTATCTGTTTATTGATTTCATCTTTATGATTTCCATCATTATCTGTGGGTCTTTGAGTTTGATCAGGATATGTACTAATGTGACCAGAGTATGTTCGAAGAACACGAGCGTATAATTGTTCTTGTTTTCCATAACCTTCTGGCATTTCCAGTACGATTAATGCAGGATTCAATGTAAAATTGAGTCCTTCTATCATAGACGGATGAAGCAATACACATTGGACAATCACCTTAAACTTATCTTGTAATTCATGTTTTGTTAGTTGTGTGTACTTCAGAAAATTATTATCCTTAGTAGTCTCTGGAGAGATGATAATATGATGTACTTTGTTCAAATTTAAATAGGCGCTAAACGCTTGAAAACCCCAGTAATCAAAATTACTATAGACTATTGGAATATATATATGATCTCGATAAAATCCACGAACGTACCGTAATGCAGTGCTAAATTTGGTAGAATTGAAATCTCTGTGATCCGTTATCGATCCAAAATCTTGAGTAAATACATCATACGTATGTTGTTGTAATTCCCACATAGCATCTGAATTTGTTTCCTTATCAGATGCTCGTTGTTTCTTATGAAATCGTTTTCCGATCCAAGTATAAGAAGTGTTTCCGACCAACCTCATCTTATATAAATACTCTTGATCGCTCAATGGTTCGGTTTCCTCAAGATATAGATCTTCATCATACCTTTCGGATTGTAAAAAATCAACCAATGAAAAGTCACGAGTATCGATCTTTTGAAATTCTTTTTTTTGAGAAAAAAGTGCATATTGTGTGTAATGGAATTGATCATTTCCTATGTAAACATATTTAATATTCGGCGTTGGAATGACTATATCGCGTGACGCATCAGAAGTAGATTTTTCGGGGAAATATGTATGGAAATATTTACCATTGTCTTCAACAAATTTCTTCATATCGATTCTATTCGATTGAACAAAACGGGAAACGGATGTAAACATATTCCATCCTACTAATACCATATTAAATGTCGTATAATACGACATTAACTTTTCTGACAATGCAAAACTATGAAGCCTTGATAGGGAATCTCCAACTGTGGATAAAATGCCTTTCTGTGGAATCTCCTTCGTTGTTACCATATTAGTTAGCATATTAAACAGATATTGGGAATTGGAGAAATCTTGCACGCCTTTCGATACTTCACGAATATAGAATAGGGATGGAAAATATTCTTTTAATATGTCAAATGTGGAAACAGATTTCCAGACTTCATGTACAAGAGAAATGCCTTTTGCAACAGAAATAATAGAAAATAGTAAACATGCAATCATACCTAATATTTCTGCAATCGTCCCAAGGTGTTTGTAACTAAAATCGAATAAACTTTGTATTGACCCTGATATTCGGTATTTCATATTTAAACCATCTGGCGTTTCAGAAATAAAATGATTGTCCAGCTTATCTCGTCTACCATGACAAAAATTTAATAGAACTGCAATATCTATCATTGAATTATAAAGAGGAGTCCCAGTACATAATATAATTTTATGACATTCGTGGAATAAAGTACGGTATATTTTTCGAATGGTTTGTTGTTTTTTGGTTATACGATCAGTTTCCAATAATGTTTCGGAACGTAAAATAGGATAAATATAATGTGCTTCATCAAAAACTAATATACATTTCGTATGTACATCCTTCAAAGTACGATAGAATTGTAATGTATAGAATTTCGAGTATGGAATGTAATTTACACCTTCATGTAATCGATAGCTATCATATTCTCCTGTAATAGTATCATCGTTGTCAATATTATGTGATTCATCTGACGTCAAACTTGCTTTCTGTTGGAGATGAGCTAAATTTTTCTTAAATGTAAGCAAATCATTTTTCCAAGATAGATCCAATCCCTCAGGTGTGACGATACAGATATAAACATCTGTATTCTTCGCTAACATTTCATCGAGTGCTTTCAATACTAAAATAGTTTTTCCTGTACCGGGAGCATGGTATAAGATATGTAATTGTTGTTTGTCACATGTTGTTATTTTATTAATAGCTTGACTTTGATGTGGTAAAAGAGTCAGTTCGGATGTTGGCATAATATATTATAATATAACGAAAAAAATATATATATAAAAATAAAATATAATGTCTTATTCCAAAATTCCTTATCTCGACCTTTCTTGTGTTGTTGTAACATATGATACAACGACTATTACGTTTACCTTTGATGAAAACTATAAAAGTTGGCAAGCCTATATACCAGATTCAGCGAAGGACAATTGGGAGTGGGAATTGGTTTTAGAAAATTTGAATACAACAGGAAGAAAATTAGCAATGTCTATTGAGGACGACTTTGGTAAAAATATATACACAAAACCATCGATTTCTTTTCTTGAAAATTTAAGTATTCGAATATCTAAAGATCCGACACATTCCACGGATATCATCGAACCGTACCTTAAATCGCAGTCAGATAAATGGCATGTCGGTCAACTTTGGAATCTATTTGGCCAAAAAAAAACATTCCATGATGCATTTTCAGCAGCAACCAACGATGCATATGATATTTACGAGATTCTTGAACAACATAAAGATTTGTTGAAAGAACCTGAACAAATTTGATTAGAATCGACTGAGAATGCGCTTTTCATGAACAGACGGGCGGTATTAACCCAGAAGAGAATCGCAATTGAAACGCGACGGGAAGAACTCTTTCCCACGAATGGGTTCTTGAGAAGGTCCATCGATCGTCGACTTTGTTTTTTTCTAATTGGGCGTGGATGTTGGTGAAATCGACCTGTTGGAAGAGTTGCATCACATGGGAATAGGACATGTACAAGAAATTCCCTGGGAAGTAGTAGAGACGATGGATGTGTCCGTACCCCAATCCATGCATCGTTTTCCATAGTTCCACAGGCGGACGACGGATCTCTTTCCCAAATAAAGTTTCCATGGTTTCTCTATCAATAAAAGGGACAAATCCCAGTCTTTCGGGGATATTTTCGGACACATGGCACATTCGTTCGTAGATGCCGTTCACTTCTGGAAATTGTTCGCGATACGGATTCCAATCCACGGAAGGGATGTTAATCTGTAAGAGATTTAAATGCTCGAGATCGTATGGGTAATGGTAATAATCATAGGGGTACGTAAATGCACCTCGGATCCATGGTGCCGAGGAAATAGGAGTTAAATCCGCAAATATACCTTGTAACATTCGTTTCCTCCACGCATCATCGGTTTTGGTATGTAAATGAAGAAGGGTATCATACCTCGCGGACGTCTTGCGAAGATGATCCAGACATAGAAACAAAGGTCCGATATCACATCCTCGATTTTCAAAATGAAAAAAATGAATTCGAGGAGAGAAAATGTCGGTCAACAAGGTTCGGAGTCGGGTTTGAACGGGTTCTGTCAATAGTTCCGTGCAAAGATTGACATATAAATCCATGTCCTTTTCCATGGCAACGGGTTTGAGATAGTTTACAATCGATGGGACAGGAGCTTCGCTCCCGACATGAAAGAAAATCGCAATTTTCATTTTATAAAAAAAAATGATTTTATTTTTTACCAAGATAAAACATTATTAAACATGTCTTCTGTTCGTGTAGATGATGGATACTCGGCGCGCGAAACTTATTATCGACGGAGGACATCTACTCAAATCCCAGACGGGTCGTACCCCATTCGACATGCCGTTTTTTCTCTCTAAAATGGAAAGGACCTTCAACGTCCGTTTCACTCGGAAAATCCTGTTTCAAGGAACCTTTAATGGTGCCCACAACAGTTTTCATACGCTGATTTCGCATCCCAGTGGAGGACACGTCACGTGTCGCATTTCACCCATGAAACTCATTCATGGGAACATGTATCATCCTCAAGAGCGACGTATGATCGAACCGCCCCAACAAGCGTCTTTATGTGTGGAAAAAGGCGTCGACGTTAAAATTGCACTGGAATTACAAAAAGAGCCATTGCCTCATGAAGAAATGTATGATATCCTTATTATCATTAGTGGCGATGGCGATTTAGACGAAGCGGTCCGTGAAGCCAATAAGAAACGACGGGTGATTGTATGTCCGAAAATAGGGACATGTGCTGCCGAAATGAATGAATTTATTTTTATCCAAGACAATGGTCAACCCGTGTATCTGGACACTCTATTATACGACGATGACGATGTTTGTTTTACTCCTCCCAGAGGGTTGACCATGGCACGCAAATGGTCGTCTCCCGTTCAACCACCACCGCCACCAGCACTGGCCCCCCCTCGAAGACAAACGTGTCGGAAACGGTGTCCGTTGATTCAACCGGGTCCGTATTTTAGCGCAGAACATGCGCATCTTTTTATTCATCCGTGTCATTTCGGGGGGAAATGTCGTCATGTACTCGATCGCGGTTCCTCCTCCTCCAATCCCCAAGAGATGGAAACGTATTCCGAAGAAGATACGAAGAAACATATGTTTCTGTTCTCCCATCCCTGTAAGAATTATTTTGATTGCACCAATGAAGATCCGTCTCATTGGCTGATGTTTCTCCATGTACCGAAATCCAAAAAATCAGAAGAGAATTAAAACATCTTGATTTTTTTTTGTTGATATAAAAAAATGGTCTTTAGAAACGTAACCCGCGCACCCAGTGCCACCGTAGGTGGAACTACCATTCGAAAACGACAATTCCACAAACAAAGAAGTTTTCGAAAACGAAAAGGAGGTCTTGTCTCAAGAAATGTACAAGAAATCGTCAAACAAGATGGTTTGCAGTTAAGAAATTATCCCGAATTCAACGATAATCTATCAATCGTCTGGAGCGCTATACGACAAAATGGTTTTGCTCTACAATATGCTTCCGAAGAGTTTCAGACGGATAAACATTTTATAACTGAAGCTAACGCGAATATAGAAAAAGCTGTAAACAATGTACATGAAGATATCAAGCGCCGAACAAATCCAGATGAGATGCAAGAGTATTTAGTGCAACTTTCTGGAGACATGTTCCAAGAAATAATAAAGCATAAAGACATATGTGATACAATTTTAAAGGTTTATCCCGATTTCTCGATTTTTTTAACAGATGACCTGCCTTGATGACACGAGACAAAAAAACATTTAGTATGAAAATCTGTTTAAAAAAATCGAATTGGTTGGAGAAAGGTCGGTCAATCCAAAAAATCAGAAGAGAATTTAAAACATCTTGATTTTTTTTGTTGATATAAAAAAATGGTCTTTAGAAACGTAACCCGCGCACCCAGTGCCACCGTAGGTGGAACTACCATTCGAAAACGATAATTCCACAAAAAAAGAAGTTTTCGAAAACGAAAAGGAGGTCTTGTCTCAAGAAATGTACAAGAAATCGTCAAACAAGATGGTTTGCTGTTAAAAGAATATCCCGAATTCAACAATAATCCTTCAATCGTCTGGAGAGCTGTAACACAAAATGGTCTTGCTATACTGTATGCTTCGGAGGAACTACAATACGATCTTGATTTGGCGACGCATGCTCTGAAGCACATGCACAAATCAGAAGATAGGGATAAATATGGAAAACACATTACTGACAAGATTAAATGGCATGGAGTGAGATTATCCGCATTAACAGAAATTGTAAAGATGATTATTGGAGATAATAGAGAGGAGTCGGATAAGTATCTCTCTATTCTTCCCCTTCATATAAAAGAAGAAATATTGAAAGAGAGAGCGATAGAATGGGTATGATCCTTTCGAGTAACGATCGAATGAACTGTTTTAAACAGATGATCTGCCTTGATGATACGAGAAAAAAAAACATTTAGTATGAAAATCTGTAAAAAAAAAATCGAATTGGTTGGAGAAAGGTCGGTTCATTTTTTTTTGTTCGAGAATAATATGGAAAAAAAAGTACAACAATGGATGACGAATAATACTTCGAAGATACCAAATATGAATATTCCTGAAAAGTACTTGAATCTCACCTTTGAATACAATAAAACTAATTTAGAGTGTCTTGATAAAATCTTGGACCAAGAGCTCAAAAGAGAATTGACGGAACAAGTAAAAAGGGAAGACACGTTTAAAAAACTGGTGGGTACTGTTTTGTCGTTATTACTTCAGAAACCATTATTTGTTAAAGAAAATTTCCCTTTGAAACCACCTCGTACAACTAAATTACAGAAAGATGACGAAAGATTGTTCCCGAGATGTCTGGAAATCGTGTTTTGGATCTTAGGACAACTCTATCGCGAAAAAGAGCCCGGAGACAGAGACGCTGCATTCCGTTACGCATATAATACAGTGATTAATGCATTTGATTATATACTACAACAAAAACACCCGACAAAAGATCCCGATATCGACTTTAAAGATCTCGAAGGACGCATTTGTGGAATCCTCACGAAGTTCAGCTATTGGACATCCATAAATAATATTATTACGCTCATGACTATTGTTTATAATATGGATTTTTTGAGGAACTTTTCGATGAGAATCGCTGGCACATCAATCGATGCTTTTTATGCCTATTTCATGGAATCGACGCACTTGTCTACAATTTTGACCCAAATGATGGCTTTTGTCAAAAATGTGAATCTGTCGTTTATTCATATTGATAGTCAGATGGCATTCGATACCTATCGCCTCACCGAGTCACACGTATATGGTCTTGCCAATTATCTGGGTATTGAAATACCCTCGGTGGCCACTGCGATACAGACTAACCCGTATTTGGCCAACGTAGTATCCTTTATCCTTCCCTATGTTTCCACGGCGAATGTCGGTCTGTTCTTTATTGTGATGCTCACAAAACTCTTCACCAAAGAGCAAACGTACCAGAGGAAATTGGGATATCTCCTGTCCATTTTATATTACATGAAATATTCGATCTATATTGTGAATGTTCAGTTCTTTTCCTTTATCATTTCTTGGTTGTTCATTTGTTTACTCACGAATGAAGTGTACGATCTATGTCATCGAGGTGTCACCTCTGTCTATTATCTAAAACAACATCTCACGCACATCTTATGGTCCCTCCTTTCGGGAAAAAAATGATGAAAGAAAGAAGCTTTCTACATAAAATTGTCATCTAAACGATCCTTTCTTGAACAGAATGTCGGGCGACACGATCTGCGAAATATGTGCATACCCGTTCAATAAAGGAAAACGAGGTAGGGTGTCATTATCGTGTGAACATCAGTTTTGCAAATCCTGCCTCGAAACCACGGTCGAACATACGTCATTGGGTATGGTCTGTCCCGCCTGCAAGACGGACATGCCAGAAGAGTGTCAGGTCCAACTTACACGAAGGACCCATGATCTTCGTCGACGACAGATTTTCGAATCCAGCATCCTACCTCGAGAAATGGTTTTATTATCAACGACACAAGACGACTATAAAGATCGAATCATGGCGTTGAGGGAGGTGGTATCCACGACCCACGAACTACGACATTGCATGGAGACCGTCGCCACTGCCGTAGAACCGTTTTCGAAGCGGTTTGCGACCTTTTTCAGACGTTTGTTATCCTCCAGTGTTTACACACTCGGAACGAGAGGATGTGCTTTGCTCGTGAAAGATCCCATTAAGCGAAAAATCCTGAGCTCTCAAGGGATTCCTGTGTACGACAATGAATGGCTTCCTATCTTTCAACGACTTATCCCTCGATTGGAAGAACAAAGACACGTGATGTATCTCCGGATGGAATGTAAGGCGAGGTCATTGTGTACGGTGGTGGACGATACTCGTCCATCTTTTAAATGCCACAATCCTGAATGTCGAGGATTTTTGAACAAGGACACGTTTCAGTGTGGTCTTTGTTTTTGGAGAAATTGCCCCCAATGTCATATTCCATTGCAAGATCTCGCACGGTCGTTGTCACCTCATGTTTGTGACCCCGATGTGAAAAAGAGCGTGGAAGTTATCTTGACAACCACGAAACCGTGTCCGAATCCCATGTGTCAAGAGAGAATCTCTAAGAAAGACGGCTGTGACCAGATGTTTTGCGTGAAATGTTACACGGTGTTTTCGTGGAAGACGGGATTGGTCCAGAAAAAAGGGGTTTTGCACAATCCAGAATATTTCGAGATGATTCGTCGTTACGGTCGTGAAAAGGCACAAACGATGGGGTTGCTCCTTCCCACCGATACACAACCCTTTCCTGAATTGCAAGATTGTGGTAATTTCATAGATCTTTTTCTTAGTACTATTCCTATAGGGGGAAATCGTTCACGTCATATCCCGTACCCTCACGAAGAATCGTATTTAAGTATCTTCGAAAAAATCTTTCGTCATTCTCAAGAATTACGAGAGCTTCGGCACGTTCCTTACGACGATCATACATTTACCCTTGTACGTATTTCCTATTTGGGCAACGAAATCGACGAGGAATCCATGAAGGCCAAAATGTTCGAACGATGGAATTTGATGGAATTAGAACGAGAGATCTATCTGTATTTGGAGGAAACCGTACAAACCATCACCATGATTCTTTATAATATCCATACAGAGAAACTCTTTTCCAGCGAGGATACACGAGAGACAATTCGAAATTCCATCGAGCTCATTTGTCCCATGCTATCGACACCCATGGAGCGTCTTGAACGAATGATCTTCATGTATCGCCAACATTTTCGGGAAATATACGCGACAATTCTTCTTTATAAGAAGCAAATTGAGTATTTACGTCAGCCAATGTGTCTCGAGGAAGATCCAGATGTACCCGTGTTTTTACAAGTTGGTCGTCAGGCGGGACTTTGGAAAGACGGGATAATACAAGAAGGTATTATACAAGTTGGATCCATACGGTACATCGGATACATCCTTGACGGAAATCATAGGCTCGCCGATGGATTTGCAATGATCTTGAGCTCGGATAAATCGTACATGGGTGAAGTGAAGAATGAAGAGTACCATGGGATTGGAAAGATCATCGTTCAAAATCAATACCTGTACGAAGGTCACTTTCGAGACGGAGAAATGCACGGTGAAGGATTTATCGGGATGTCTACCACGTCGAAGCGCTGGGCCATTGTCTGGAGACATGGTATTGCCATCGCGGTCCAACGTACGTGTAATCCAGAAGAACGACGTATGATCGATGACATTCTTACCCATTTGAATACTAAAAAATACATCCTGTGAAAAAAAATGATTTGTTTTTTTTTAAAATAAAAAAACAACTGAATGTGATCCCTGTCAGGTACACCATGGATTTCACGCGAATGAGGACGATTCCAATCGACGCACCCATGATCGGTGATGTCTTCGAACAATATCAGATACACAAAATAACACCATTGGAATTACCTCCCCTGTCCCCCGCGTTGGAGATGGAATCCATTTCTCTATTAACAGGCATCGGAACTCTTCTATGTCCCACCTTTTTCTACGAAGGAGAATTTGTCGACGGAGTTATTCATGGAAAAGGAAAGTGTGTATACAAAACAATCCAATATTTCTTACATTTACCGTACAACGAATACGAAGGAGACTTCGTGAAGGGAGAGAAGCACGGTCGAGGCACCCTTCGTTTTGTTGACGGAACTACGATCGAGAATATTCGTTTCGTCAGAGATGTCTTTCAAGGGGAATTGTCATGGGAAGATCCACACACCAATATCCGATATCGAGCACAAGCGCATGTCGATTTCGTCCTCGAAAACAAACATCCTATCTTCTTGGGTCATTGTATCATGACGGACGGAACCACATATGAGGGTATTTTTATAGTATCAAGGAATATTATCTCTTTCGCATCACAAACCCAAGCACCGGATGGATATAGACAGTATGATATTAAAATGAACAAAGAGACGATGCAATTTGTTTAATTTTTTTTGGGTTAGAAACTAATCATAATCCATCGTCGATCGAGGAATCCAATGAAAAAAATGATCACCCACAAAAAAGCAACAAGATAAGGATAAAATAGAAACCACGACAAAGAAAGCAATCATATTCATGTTGTAACGGATGATATGTTTATGTATCTTACAGTGTCATGGTATGTCCTATCTGCGACTCGGATACCCACGAAGAAATTCGGTGTTTGAAATGTCACGGTGTAGTGTGTACGGAATGCCTCTTGGGGTTTGTGAAATCGAATCCTCAAGAATTTATCTTGAAATGCTTTCACATGCACATGGATGCACGATGCGACGAGGAATATCCGAAAGAAGTTATCCTCCGACTCCAAAAAGAAACGCAAGATATTCTCTTTCGCGGAATGACGCACCAACTGTTTGTCACCGAGATGCAAGTCTACTACCCTCGAGAGCAACGACGACTTTCCCAATCGCGATCCACTCATCGGGATAACGAGACCGAAAAAATCCGCCTCTTGACCCATATCGAGGACATTCTCCGTCGTGTTCCACCAGATCTACCCATTGCGGACACCTACCAACTCTGTGCGTCGCGTCAGATTTCTCATTTTCATAACAATTCCACGAAATTGGACGAGATGCTCCGCGCATTAGGGACGATGATGTTTCCCTTCCGCCATCGTGAGTTGCAAACATCGCTTCACGAATCGGTTCGTGCGTTTCAAGAGAAATACATGATCATGCAACACACACCGACACCAACGCCGACACCGACACCGACGCCTGAAGAAAAGGAAAAGAAGAAATTCCGTATTCAGTTTACATGCAAAGTGGAGGATTGCAAGGGAACCGTCACATCGGACACGTGGTTATGTTTACTGAACAACCACGAACATTGTTCGTCCTGTCATGAATGGTTACAAGCCGATCATCGTTGTCGTAAAGAGGATGTTCGGACCATCAATATGATCTTGCGTAATTCCGTCCCATGTCCTCGATGCCATGAACCCATTTCTCGGATTGACGGGTGTCCTCAAATGTATTGTACATTATGCTACACTCCCTTTTCATATACGACGGGCGAAATCGAGAAAGGCCACATCCATAACCCTCATTATGTGGAATTATTGCGTACCTTAAGTCAAGATGAGCTCGTGAAGCGGGGAATCGTCGTCCCTTCTGCCCCCACGGCCGATCCTGCCCGTGTGGAATGTCTGCGGGATTTTCTGGTGATTCGTAAAACCGCGGAGAATCCTAAAATTAGCTCGATTCTTCGATTAGTACGTCATTTTCAAGAACCACGCCACAATCTGACCCTGCAAGAGTATAATGAGTCAACCTTCCTGAAAGAACGCGAACATCTCGCCAAGAACACCTTGACCGAAGATCAATTTCGAGCCAAGATTCGTCGGTTTGTGGAGCGCAATTTCCGACTTAAATTTCTGCGTGAAATATGGGAATCTGCCGTATTGTGCATTGAATCTTTATTATTTCACAATGTCCAAACCGTGGAGCAACCTCTCCTCCAAGAAGTCGAGGCCTCTCTCGAGAAGATTCTTCGTCATTCTCATGATTTATTTGTGCGAAATGCAGAAGACTTTGGATTGACCAAAGTGGCGACGCCCAAGAATCCTTTCCGTTCATTGATATTTTACATGGACACGGGTGAAATGTGGTATGGGCATAAACTACCTACCCAAACGTCCATTTCGTGTACAAGAGAAGAATTAGTGCATGTTCATGAATTCATGGGGTTGCTGGATGGATCTCTGTCACCCTATGTCCCCCGACATCGATGGAAATACGGTATCATCCAACGAGGACATTACAGCCAACGGCGAGAAAAAATGAAACAGGGGGATCTTTGGATTGAGAATGGCAATATCGTCCACTATAATCCTTTTATTGAATTTCATATCATTCTCTCCAAGATCCCTGAATTATCCGAACGCCGTCAACAAGGACTATATATCTTCACGGACGAGCAAGTGGAGAGAGTTCGTGCTCTTTCGTCCCCCGAAAAAGCCCTGGAGCATGGGATTCGTATCGAGGTTCCTGCATTCGCCAATCGTTTTTTCGTCGTTGAACCGTTAAAGGCACGGGAGTTCTTGGGACTGGATCCTGAAGAAGAGTTCCTGAGATTCAATATCGAAAACATCCAAAAAGTCTTCCCGAAATACGAATATCTTCAGGAAACGGACCGTCATAAGAAAACGGGGTCTGTCCCTTCGATTCGAGAAGTGATTCATTTGAAATATGGGTTCATGGAATCCCGTGTGGCTTTTCCTCTCTTAAACATTTACTGCAGTCCCGCGAATCGTCGTCGTTTAGAACAAGATTTCCCCTTTTTATCACCGATCGTTGATAAGGATGGAAATCAACAACGTAAACGAAAACGCGAAGAATGATTTTTTTTAAACAACCCGTATACTTATTGTGTTTTGTATCTTAGGCAATGACAACAACAACCGACATCCGTTTTCCTCTGCCGATCGGGCTTCGAGGAGCGCTGTACACGTTGATGAAAGGTCGTTTTGAAACCGTCTCTTCGAAAATGCCTGAGATCGAATTGTTGGAGATGACACAGACAGACATCTTTCTACGTTGTCAGACACATCGTTTATCCTTTATTCGAAACATGCTGGCGGTCAAGATCATTGTATGCATCAAGAAATATCTCGGTCAATTGTCCAATGAAATGTTCAACGAGGAAGAGGTCCATCAATTACAAACACTGTTACGTTCCATTTCCACGGAGCAAGGGGCCTATTTAGAAACCATTGAAGATGCATGGGTGTTACGTCCTTACGTGGAATTCAAAGACCATTGTGCTCGCCCGTCGTTGTCCCCTGTTCCCATTCTCCATATCTCCAATGATATCGGTCGTTTGTTTACAGTAGAAATTCCTCATCATATCTTTGCCAAAGGTTATATGACGATTACATGGTTCCAAGGACGGTGTTCTGTCACTTTTCATGAAACCTTGTAATTTTTTTTCGTATAGGACCTACTCCTCATGTAATAAGTCTCATCAGAATCAGGCTCGTATTGCTAATAATAATGTAATCCTTTCTAAACCGTTATGCACGTAAATGTGGTACGCGGCCACGAGGAGAATCAGAAACGGGTTCATTATCGGTAACAAAAGAAATTAAAATATTGGGGTTTACATATAAAATGCCAAATTTGAGAAAAAGTATGCGAAACAAATCCCGAAAAGGGAAACGATCTACCCAAAAAATATCGGGAAACAAAGGAGGAATGCCATCACAACGAAGTTGGCTTCAATTTGTGTCCGACTGGTTTACAGATAGGAACAATGTGTTAGAAGCTGTCAAGAGAGATGGTAATGCATTAGAGAAGGCTCCATATTTTCAAAACGATAAAGAAATCGTCTTGGAGGCTGTGAAACAGAACGGGATGGCATTACAATACGCTTCCGAAGATTTACGAGGTGATTACGATATTGTAGTTATAGCCTTGCAACAGTCAGGGGAAGCGCTACAATTTGTTTCAAATACATTATTTGAAATAAATAGAATCGAAAAGTCGTTGGTAAGGCTTGCTGTAAAACAAAATGGCTTAGCATTACGATTCGCTTCCGAACCTTTAAGAAATAATTTTAGCTTAATCATTCTTGCTATCAATCAAAATAGCGACGCGATTCAATACGCTTCGGATATGTTTAAAGAAGCACGAAACGAGGCCTTGGAATATGTGGAGAAATTTCAGAAAACTTCAGGTCCGGAATTGACAATTCCTTTAGAGTTTATAAATGATCGTGATGTGGTTTTGAAAGCCGTAAAAAAGTCGGCGGAGGCGTTTACACAAGCTTCAAATGGTTTGAAAAACGATCGTGACATCGTATTGGAGGCTGTGAAACAAAATGGATGGGTATTACAATACGCTTCCGAGGATTTAAAGAAGGATCGAACGATTGTCTGGAAGGCTGTGAAACAGTCGGGGGACGCATTAAAATACGCTTCCAAAGATTTACGAAACAATCGTGAGATTGTCTTGGAGGCTGTGAAACAGTCGTGGGAAGCATTACGATACGCTTCCGAAGAATTGAAAAATAATCGTGATGTTGTCTTGGAGGCTGTGAAACAGTCGTGGGAAGCATTTAAATATGCTTCCGAAGTTTTGAAAAATAATCGTGATGTTGTCTTGGAGGCTGTGAAACAGTCGTGGGAAGCATTTAAATATGCTTCCGAAGTTTTGAAAAATAATCGTGATGTTGTCTTGGAGGCTGTGAAACAAAATGGATGGGTATTACAATACGCTTCCGAAGTTTTACGAGGTGATCGTGAGATTGTCTTGAAGGCTGTGAAACAGTCGGGGGACGCATTAAAATACGCTTCCAAAGATTTACGAAACAATCGTGAAATTGTCTTGGAGGCTGTGAAACAGGACGGGATGGCATTACAATACGCTTCCGAAGTTTTACGAGGTGATCGTGAGATTGTCTTGGAGGCCGTGAAACAGTCAGGGGAAGCATTGATATACGCTTCCAAAGATTTACGAAACAATCGTGAAATTGTGTTGGAAGCCGTTCAACTAAATGGTTTGGCATTAGAATTCGCTTCCGAAGATTTACAAGAAGATCCTGAAATTACCCAGAAAGCTCGAAATGTATATCCATTGTCGTTTTTGTCAAACTTACAAAATTTACTAAATCAAAATATACTTTGTAAATCAAACGGTATATATAGAGTTCCTCTATTCACCTGTCTTAAATATGAACCTCTATCATGTGATACATGTTATAGCGCTACCTCCGAACACGTGATGATGTACCAATACAAACCTACGACAAATGAATTGAAGACAAAACCAATGGATCATTTTAAATCACATATTAAAGGTAAATTAGCTCCAGATCCTCTTAACGGTACACCTCAAGGGATGTTCGAACAAATCTTGAATGACATAACCCATGAGCAGCTAACGAACATTTTTCGAGAAGGCATTTCCGTGAACGATGTGAGATCCAATTTAGATGTAATACTATCTTCACTTGCAGATATACCAGATCCGTTACGCAGAATGTTGGAGGTTTCGCGTGATTATATTAAAACCTTCCACTATGTCAACTTTGAGGCATTCATCGAAAACTATCACAAAAATTTGGATCTTATCTTATCGTATGATAAAAATGTCATTATCGTGTATACCGATGGACCCGACAAAAGTAATTTCTGGTTTTCTCTCTACTTTTAT
>Ga0214917_10000739_pt1 | contig 42775 bp, 40 predicted proteins | sample LL_1208_BB_MetaG_FD_177983 | JGI IMG/M metagenome (GOLD analysis project Ga0214917, IMG submission 177983) | Freshwater microbial communities from Lake Lanier, Atlanta, Georgia, United States - LL_1208_BB | ecosystem: Environmental > Aquatic > Freshwater > Lake | place: USA: Georgia | collected... | reverse complement strand
TTGGAAGTCGAAGAACCCAGTCCTTGGACCGGTTCTTTACCAAAAGGGAGTTTCTTGAAACTCCCCATTGCTCACGGAGAGGGGCGGTTTGTCATCGACCCCACGACTTATTCTGAAATGACCAAAAACCACCAAATCCTTTTTCGCTATCAAGAAGACGTGAATGGAAGTTTTGAGAGGATTGCGGGAATCACCAACAAAGAAAAAAACGTATGCGGGATGATGCCGCACCCGGAACGAGCTACTGATCTGAAAAGCCGCGATGGAATGAAAATTTGGAAAGCGGTCTTGGATTGGGGTCGAGGACAGTCATGAAAAAGAGCTTGGACACTCAGATCTCAACTTGGGAAATGGCGAAGCAGTCCGGGCTTAGCCGTGAAGAGTATGAGACACTCTGTGTGAAATTGAGAAGAAACCCCAATTACGCTGAACTGGGAATTTTCTCGAGCATGTACAGCGAGCATTGCAGTTACAAGTCCAGTCGGAAATATCTAAAGCGCTTTCCCACAAAGGGAAAAAGAGTTTTGCAAGGTCCCGGGGAGAATGCGGGTATTTTGGATATTGGTCATGGGTGGGCTGTTGCATTTAAAATGGAGAGCCACAATCACCCTTCTTTTATTGAACCCTATCAAGGAGCTGCTACTGGAGTAGGGGGAATTCTGAGAGATATTTTTACAATGGGTGCCCGGCCCATCGCTTTGATGGATTCTCTTTGTTTTGGTGAAGCCAAAAATCCAAAAACGCCCTCTTTGGTTAAAGGAGTCGTCAAAGGCATTGGCGATTATGGAAATGCGGTCGGGGTACCCACTGTTGCGGGTCAAACCCTTTTTCACAGCTGCTACAACCAGAACCCCCTTGTGAATGCTTTTGCACTGGGCCTTGTAAAAACCACCGATATCTACCGGGGGTTTGCTTCCGGGGTGGGGAACTGGGTGGTCTATGTCGGAGCAAAAACAGGTCGAGATGGAGTTCATGGCGCAACCATGTCTTCAAAGGAATTCTCCAGTGAGGAGGAGCTCGACAGACCTGCAGTTCAGGTGGGGGATCCCTTCACTGAAAAGTTGCTTCTGGAAGCCACGTTGGAAGCCATGAAACAAAAGCTGATCGTTGGGATTCAAGACATGGGTGCTGCTGGACTCACTTCTTCAAGCTTTGAAATGGCTCACCGAGCGGGGACAGGCCTTGCAATTGATTTGGACAAGGTTCCCACCCGGGAGACTGGCATGTCCGCATACGAACTGCTTCTGTCTGAATCTCAAGAAAGAATGCTGATGGTTTGCGAACCCAAGAACTTCGATCAACTCAAGGCAGTTTACGAAAAATGGGATTTACATGCAGAAATGATCGGCGAAGTGATTGAAGAAAAACGGGTGACCATGCAAAAAAACGGCGAAACGGTCGTTGATTTGCCTGTGGAGTTGGTTACAGATCCTCCAGAAGCGGACCGCCCCTGCATGGCACCGGGCGATTTGAAACAACGCTGGTTCATCGATCGGAATAAATTACTTTTGGGAACTTTGGAAAGTAAATTCGACAAACTCTTTGAGGCTTTTAGTTTTGGAAATCCAGAGCCCATTATTCGACAATACGATTCAATGGTGGGGAACCGCACGGAATCCGATACCCTGGAAGACTCAGCCGTTTTGCGGGTCCGCGAAATTTCAACGGCTCCCGTTCGGTTGGCAATGACTGTGGATGGAAATCCCAGAGTCTCCTGGCTTTGGCCTCTCGAAGGGGGCAGGAGAGCCGTTGCAGAAGCTGCAATTAACTTGGCGCTCAAAGGGACTCAAGCTATCGGGCTAACCGATTGTCTGAACTTTGCGAGTCCCGAAAATCCAGAGGTCCTTTGGCAGTTTTCTGAAACCGTTGAAGGGATTTCAATTGCCTGTGAAGCTTTGGGGGTCCCAGTCATTTCGGGAAATGTGAGCCTCTACAACGAAACGGACGGCAAGCCTGTCTACCCATCGCCCATGATTGGGATGGTGGGGATCTCTGAAGGAAAAGACAAGTTAAGGCCTCTTGCGCTTCATAGTTCCTCGTTGGATCTTGCTCTCATCGGGGTTCAAGAAGGGGGAATTGGAGGGAGTCTGCTCGCAAGCCAATGGTTCCAACGTGATTGCGGTCAACCGGAAGAAACCGATCTGAAATCACTGGTTCGAACTCTTAATTTCCTCTCAAAAATTAAAACCAAAAAATTTGATTACTCCATTCATGATATTTCGGATGGGGGCCTTCTTTTGGCGGCTCTGGAAATGGCATTCCACTCCCCGCTTAAAGGGTTGGGAATGGAAATTTCGATTCCCCGGGAAGCTCAAGTCGATTCGTTTCTTTTTGGTGAGACGATTCCTCGAATCCTCATCGCTTATGATTCCACAGAGGCCACGGAAGTTGAAATGCTGGCCAATCAAGCAGGAGTCAAATTTACAGCAATTGGAAACGTTAATGATCGGGGACGATTGGTGGTGAAGCAGGGGGGCGCGAAAGTTTTGGAAAGAGATTTAATTGAGCTTGAAGCAAAATGGGATCAGCGTTGGAGGGATTTCTTCTAATGTGTGCTATTTTTGGAATTTCGGGCCACTCGGAAGCTTCCCATTTAACTTATTTGGGACTCCATGCACTTCAACACCGGGGGCAGGAAGGTGCTGGAATAGTCTCAAGTCACGAGAGTAAGCCCTACGCTTTGAAAAAGAGGGGTTTGGTTGGGGACATCTTCACGAGTGATGAGCTCTTGCGATTGCCGGGGCATCAAGCCATCGGACATACCCGTTATTCGACTGCAGGAGGAGACAGGATTGAAAATCTTCAGCCGCTTCTTCTTAGGACTGCTTCGGGTTGGATCTCTGTCGCGCACAATGGAAATTTGGTGAATGCAGCATCATTGACTTCTCGTCTTGAAAAAATGGGTTCCATTTTTCAATCCACTTCGGACACAGAAGTCATCATCCATCTTATTGCCAGAACGGGGGAACCGGATCTGGTAAAGGCCCTGACTGCGGCTTTGGCTCAAGTGGAAGGCGCTTATTCCCTTTTGGTCATGAATCAAAATACTTTGATAGCAGTACGGGATCCTCGCGGTTTCAGACCGTTGGTTTTGGGGCGATTGAAAGACAGTACGGTATTTGCGAGTGAGACTACAGCTTTTGATCTGATTGGAGCTGATTATGAAAGAGAAGTGGCTCCAGGAGAAATGGTCATCCTGGATCTTCAAGGCAAAGAACCGCTCCGCTCCTTTTTCCCTTTTCACGAGATCCAGCCCCGGAAATGTGTGTTTGAACAAATTTATTTTGCCCGACCTGATAGTGTTGTTTATGGAGCTGGAGTTTATGAAACCAGAAAAGCACTCGGAAAAAGACTCGCGTTGGAACACCCTGTTCCGCACGCAGACATGGTGATTCCTGTTCCCGACTCGGGTGTTTATGCAGCCATTGGGTATAGTGAAGAATCCAAAACCCCTTTTGAAATGGGAATTATTCGAAGCCATTACATGGGCCGGACTTTCATAGAGCCCAGTCAATCCATCCGCGATTTTGGGGTGAAGTTGAAGTTGAATCCCTTAAGTGGCTTCCTAAAAGGAAAGAAAATCGTGGTTGTGGATGATAGTTTGGTTCGCGGCACCACTTCTAAAAAATTAATCCAACATTTAAGGGATGCGGGTGCCCGGGAAGTGCATTTGCGCATCTCAGCGCCGCCAACGAAGCACCCCTGTTTTTATGGAATTGATACTCCCACTCAAACGGAACTTTTGGCTTCCCGCCAGAGCACGGAGCAAATCCAAAATTACATCGGGGCCGATTCTCTCGGCTATCTGAGCCTGCAGGGGTTATTGGATGTTTGTTCCGGCAAGTCCAGAGTGGGTTTCTGCCACGCTTGTTTTTCCGGTGATTATCCCACCCAACATTAGAGAGTGGTCAAAATGCTGCACTCTGGAGAGGCGTCTGAGCGTCGAGCATCGAGACGGCAGTCTATGACTACTTCTCCATTTTCAATTTCAAGATACTTGACGGTTTTGCCTTCCAAAACTGCGACAGGCACGCGAAGCGCTTCATAGAGTTCTTTTGCCGTTTCTGTATTTTTCAAAACGAACCGCATGCCTTTGGCTTCAGGTTTCATAAAAACCTGATTCGACAAACCCCGCATGTCAAAAATAAAGTGGCAAGCAAAAGGGGCTGTTGCATTGAAATGCCGGTTGAAGCAATTGAGTTCAATACTTCCATCGGTCGTGCTGAAAGACTTTCCTTTGCCTTCGCTCAGTTGTTGAGTGGAAAGATCCAAACTTTGATAAACAGTTGCAGCTTCATTTCCTTCAAACCGAACATGGAGAAATTCTTCGACCGGGTATTTTTTTACTTCCGCTTGAGAAGTTGAAGCGACAAGAACCAATCCAAACAGAGTGCTAAGAAAACGCATGCTAACCCCCTAAATATAATGCAACGTGTCTATCACAAGAAGGGGATCTTGGGAAGGGGGACGCCAAAAAAACAAATAAAGACAATCACTTACAGAGAATCAATGTTTTCCAAAAACCTCGAATTGCTCCGTGTGGAAAGACTGATCTGGCTTGATCAGGATTGTTTTTCCAAAGCGTTTTTCCAGCAAACCCACATGCCGGCTTTCTTCTTTTGCCAAAAGGCTCACGACCCCTGGAGAAGCAAAGACCACAATGTTTTGAGTTTGAGAAAGGGCCTCTTTTTCAATTTCTCTGAAGATTTCAAAAGCCACTGTTCGCCGGCTTTTTGTGTAGCCACGGCCATCGCAATGGGGGCAGCTCTCAGTCAGATAGCGGATGAGATCCTCATGGGTTCTCTTTCGGGTCATTTCAACAAGGCCCAACTCCGAAATTTTTAGAATATTGGTTTTGGACTTGTCCCCTGAAAGAGCATCTTGAAGCGCATTGAATACTTTTTCGCGGTTGGATGCAGACTCCATATCGATCAAGTCGATGATGATAATCCCGCCTACATTTCGAATTCGGAGTTGATAAGCGATTTCTTTTACCGCTTCCAAGTTCGTTCGGAGAATGGTTTCTTCCAAACTTTTTGATCCGACGTACCGACCTGTGTTGACGTCGATTGCAGTGAGCGCTTCGGATTGGTCAATCAGCAGATAACCACCGGATTTCAACCAAACCTTTTTGCTCAGAGCTCTGGAAATTTCAGCTTCGATTCCATAATGCTCGAAAAGTTGGGAAGGCCCTTTGAAAAGCTTTACCCTGTTTTTGAGTTGGGGCATGAATTGCCCAATGAAATCCTGAATCCCATCGTGATCCGAGGGGTTATCGATCACCAAAGAGTCTACGTCTTCAGTAAAATAATCCCGGACGGTTCTATAAGTGAGTGAGAGATCTTCATGGATGAGAGCAGGGGCTCTTTTTTGAGAGGAGTCTCGCTTAATTTGCTGCCAAGTGCGGACCAAGTAATCGGCATCGGCTTTTAGTTCTTGAAAGGTTTTCCCTTCCGCAACTGTCCGAATGATAAAGCCCACCCCTTTGACCCGGAGTCGCTTGGTGAAAATGTCTCTTAGGCGCCGGCGTTCTCTATCACTTTCAATTCTTCTTGAGATCCCCAAATGTTTCACAGTGGGCATCAAGACCAAATTTCTTCCAGGAAGGGAAATGTGGGTGGTTAGACGGGCCCCCTTGGTTCCAATAGGAGCTTTCGCCACTTGAACCAATATTTCCTGACCTTCTTTTAGAAGATCTTGAATGTTTGCAGTGCCGCGCCTTCTTCGGCTGAAACCGCGTCTTCGGTTATTGCGATTGCCATATCGGGGCCTTTGTCGAGAAGAACGGCCTTCGCGGCTTTCATATCGCCGTCCATCACGCCGTGGCCCGCGCCCTCCCGATCGATTTTGGCGATTGTCTTCTCCATCACGTTCACGCGAATCTCTCTGTTCATGGGAATCGTGACGGCGGGAATCCCTTGGTTCGTGGGAATCGTGACGACGAGAATCTCTCTGTTCATGGGAATCGTGACGGCGGGAATCCCTTGGTTCGTGGGAATCCTGGCGACGGGATTCATAGCGATCTCCTCCTCGTCCTCCTCTTCCCCCTCGTCCTCCCCGGTAGTTGCCTCGACCGCCTCCGCGACGAGGTTCTCGGGAATCTCGATTTCGAGAGCCTTGATGGTAGCGATCCCGGTTATAATCAGAACGCTCGCTTGCTGGTTTTTCGTTCCCTGGTTGAGGGCCTTCCTCTTCCTGAGGCTCAGCCACTTGCTCGGTCAACAATTCTTTTTGTCGGATTTCCTCAGGCATCGGTTCAAAAGCTGGAGGCGCATCCTGAGCGGGGGAAGTAACTTCGGGCGCTTTGGCTTCGACAGGAGCCGTTTCTGCTTCGACATCTGTTAATTCAAAATCAGGTTCATTGTCAGGGATGGAAAGTGGTTCCTCGTATTCCTCTCCCGATTCTTCTTCATCTTCTTCGTCGTCCTCAGCTGATTCTGAGGGAGTCAGGGACGGGGCCACAAAAATAGGGGCGTTGGAAGTATCTTCATCGAAAACCAACGCTTCTGATTCTTCGCCACCTGTTTCAGATTCTGGGGTTGATTGTTCCGTGGACTCAGAGGGGCCTCGTTCCCGAGAAGGTTCGCGTCTCCCTTGAGGTTCACTTTCGTAGGAGTCATCTTCGTCGTCGTCCTCTTCAAGCACATCGACGTCCATCCCGAAAGGTTCATCAATAATGTCATCCACATAGAGAAAAGCAGTGCGCTCCAAGCCCAATTCCAAAAAAGCAGCTTGCATCCCCGGGAGGACCCGCTTGACCACCCCTAAATAAACGTTTCCCACCACATTCTTATCTTCTTCCCGCTCAATATGGAGTTGTTTGATTTCCCCGTCTTCCAGTAAAGCCACACGGGTTTCGTAGTGGTTTGAATTAACTAAGATTTGTTTGCTCATGAATTTGATTTCTCTAATAAAATTAATTAGCTAGAAGGGGTTCAGTCACCTGCAATTTCTTCTGCCGAGACCCTTTTTGCCAACCTGCTCCACGCCTATCCACAGATTAAAAACCTTTGGTGGCTCACAGTGAAAGGAAAAGAATTATCACTGCCGGGAAAGAGAGTAAATATCCGTTTCAAAGGGACCGATAGGTAAGGGGGAAAAACTTTTATGAAATCAGCCATTCTTCTTATTTTCCAGCTGGTCCTAGGGGTAGCCCTTTTTGTGGTGGAGCCCAGCCCTTTTGGAATCCTCCAAGAGAACCCGCAAAGTTGGCTAAAATGGTATCAAGAGACAGCGGAAGCCCTCTCCATTCCCTTTTGTCTTTTGCTTTTTAGTTTTAGTCGAAAAGCCCTGTTCTTGGTTCTGAGGCTGGCTTGGGGACTTTGGACTTCTTTAATCAGCACAGCTCTTTTGTGGCAGGCTTCCGTCCATTTTCCTGGAATCACAGAGCTCGGCCAAATAGCCATCGCTTTCAATGCCGTTTTTGGTTTTTCTTTGTCATTGTTTGCTATCATAGAAATCAGCAAGAAGATCCCTGCGGAAGTCCCAGCTCCGATTTCCATGGATGAAGCCCTACCTAAGACTTCTGAGCCCGAAATGGACTTGGTTGAAGGGGCGTAGTTCCCAATTTTTTTTCAAAACAAACACTCACCAAGTACTGATCGATTAAATGAAAAGAGATGGCTGGATTTTCAAGTGCCAACGGTGTTTGGCACGAGATTTCTCCCCGGAACGGAGGCGCGCCAATCAAGAGAACCTCCAAGTCTTTAATGCCTTTTCTCAAACCCAACCCCACAGCTTTCGAAAAAGCTTCTTTGGCAGTCCAAAGAAAAAGTCCCCGATCTTTTATTTGCGTTTTCAACTCACTCTGAAAATATTCCAAGTTTTTTATTTCCTGGTCTGAAGCAATTTTATTAAGGGCGGGTTTTACTTCTCGCTGGGAATGTTCCAAATCGATTCCCACCGGAAAAGAGGAGAGAGCTGCGACACAGATCTCTTCAGTGTGGGCAATGGACCCAAAACAATTTTGGAGTTCCAAAAAGCCGTAGGCTTGATTGGAAGTGATTTCTTGGGGGAGCCCTTGGTTTTTCAAAAGTTGATGCAAAGCCAGTCGTCCCGCTAGATGAGCCCGTTCTCTTTTGAGTTGAGCCCCTTTTGATTGAAGACCTGCCTCACTCTCCAATCGCTCGAGAGACCAGTGAGAAAAATCAAAAAAATTCCAGACAAGCATTTAAAATCACCCGAATTGAAGCGTAGCACAAAACCCCCAAGGTTTAGAAGCGATACGTCATCAAGAGAAAACGAAGCCAGTCCGATGAGTTAATACAGATGCGACTCTTGAAAAACATACTTTTTCATAAAAAACTTTTCAGGTTTCTTCTAGTGGCAGTGTTTTGTTTTGGAACCATGGGCTTCGCTGAGGATTCTGCAAAACAGAAAGTTTTCGCTCTCCAACAGAAAGCTAAAGCAACCCTCTTGGAAAAATTAAAAAAAGGTGAGGACGATTGGGTGGACATTCAAGTCCTTCCGCCCATTGATTACACCAACTTGGTTTCAACTGATTTCGTTAAGGATGTCGTTGAGGAAACACTCACAGCCTATGATTCCGATATTTCAGTAAGCATGAGCGGCTATAAGTTGAAAGGGTTGTCGCTGGATATGTTACGGCTCGCACTCGCCAACACGAAAGCAGACGTCTTGGTCTCCATGGTTTTTCTTCCTACGAATATCGATGTTTATATTTATGATCGAAGGAGTCCTTTTCAAATCTATGCTCAAAGCGAGGCCTTCGTTGAGGGGAACCAAGAAGATCTCGATGTGAAAATGGCTGAGCATTATGCAAAGCTTGCATTTCGTCGTGCTCTCTTCAGATACATGAACGGCCTTCCCTATGAACTCCCCAGAGATGGCAGTCCTCCAGTCCTTCAGTCATCCATTCCCCGGGTCATCGCCAGCTACCAAACGGTTGAAATGATCAATCGAGAAGCCAATGCAAATTTCTATGCTTCATTTAACTGGGGCGCCGCCATCAGCAATGGTAAGAGTGATAAACTGTGGAACTCCAGTTTGGTTTCCTTGGAATTGGGAGCGCGGTTGCTGGGTAAATTATTTGTGGAAGGAGCGGCAGAAATATCTGCTTATAATCTTGCATTAGGTTCCTTGAAATATCTCGTAACAGATAGAGATCAATCTTTTCGTTTCATGTTCGGCTTGGGAGGAGCAGTCCTTTCGACCCGTCATACTTTCGACTGGGATCAATCAAATGATATTCCCGGAAGACAGTTCTATCTGGCTCCCAGCGTTTCCATCATGTTTCCCATTTCTGATGTTTATTTAAAGTTGGAAAGCAGGGCCTTCGTGAACACCAATACCCAGATTTACACATTCATGCCTGGACTGCAGATTTGGTTTTAAAGGAAGAGAATAACGCCGATTCCGGTCGAGAGGGCCAAACGGTCGGTTCCGTAGAAATTAAATCTAGCTTCCGCTTTGATACCGATATCCACCAACGGCACTAGAAAACCTAGAGTTCCAAAAGCCATTTGTTTCATTCCGGAATACTCAGGGGCTTGTGTGGGTCCATCAGCAAACCGCATTCCCACCACTTCTGTTCCGAGTCCCCCCCCGAAAAACGGCCAAAGACTGAAACTGTCAGGTCTGAAAATGCGCCGATAGCCTGCAAATATATTGCTGATGGAAGCAAACTCAAAACCGGCTTCAAACCCGTGTCCGCCCTCAGTAATGTAACCGACGCTTAAGCCTTGAACACCAGTGACGTACTTGGTGAACAAAGTCTTTTGAAAAACGGCACTAAATCCCATCAAGTGGTTGATATAGGGTCTCTCAAAATCAAATCGGCTCGTGTGTTTGGCCATCGAGGACAGAATCGCTCTTCTGACGAAATCTTTGTTCCTAACCCCTTCAACAGGGTCAATCAAAGTGTCTGGATTTTCAAAGTCGAGGTTAGGTTTTTGATAATCCGGTTTTTCTTCGGCTAATGCCGGATTGAGAACTGAAAAGCAAAGGGCCAAAGCGATTAGGCATGGGGAATAGAATGAAAGGCGCATCCTTTATAGGATACCAGCGCTTTAAGAAGTTAGTGAGCCGGGTGCGTCAGTAGTTTTTGGCAAAAATGACACGGCCTTTTGATTCGGAACCACAGGCAATACATTTGCCTGTTTCACGAATTTGAGCGAACGGGATGCACCGAATCGTAGCTTTGGTTTCTTCTTTAACCCGATCTTCGCATTTTCTGCTTTCACACCAATGGAGTTGGTAGAACCCACCCACCGATTCAATTTTCTCCTTGAAAGAGGAAAAGTCATTTTCAATGTGAGTGTTCTGAGTCAGACGATCTGAAGCTTTTGCATAAAGTGCTTTTTGAAAGTCACTGAGTTGTTTGGTGACTTCTGCCCCTGCTTGATCCAAGGCTACTTGAGTTTTTACACCATCCCGCCGAGCCAATACACAAAATCCATTTGCAAGGTCCCGTGGTCCCACTTCAACACGCATCGGAATACCGGTCAGTTCATATTCATTAAACTTGTACCCGGGACTGTGTTCCAATCGATCATCCAAAAGAACGGAGTGATTCTTTTGAATTTCCTTTTTTACTTTTTGGCAAGCTTCCAGCACAGCCGAGTTGTCTTTGTTCTTTTGCAAAATGGGGACAATCACCACTTGAGTGGGGGCTGCTTTGGGAGGCAGCACCAAGCCCTGATCATCCGAATGAGTCATAATGAGGGCGCCCAAAATTCTCCAACTGATCCCCCAGCTTGTTTGATAAACATACTGGACTTGGCTGTTTCTATCTTGGAATTTGATATCAAAAACTTTCGCAAAGCGCTGGCCAAAGTAATGGGAAGTGGCTGCTTGAAGCGCTTTCTTGTCTTGCATCATGGCTTCTAAACAATAGGTTTCCTCAGCTCCTGCAAATTTTTCACTTTCCGATTTTCTTCCGGGAATCACGGGAATGGCAAACACGTCCCTTACGAATCCTAAATAGATGTCCAACATTCGCAAGGTTTCTTTGCGGGCTTCTTCTTCGGTTTCATGGCAAGTGTGCCCTTCCTGCCAGAGGAATTCCATCGTTCTCAAAAACGGACGGGTTCGCATTTCCCATCGGCACACGTTGGCCCATTGATTGATGAGAAGCGGCAGATCGCGGTAGCTCTTGATCCACTTTGAATACATGCTGTTGATAATGGTTTCAGAAGTAGGGCGGATGATCAGAGCTTCTTCAAGCTTTTTACCCCCTCCATGGGTGACCACTGCACATTGGGGGGCAAACCCCTCCACGTGATCTTTCTCAAGATTTAGAAAACTCTCCGGGATGAAAAGAGGGAAGTAGGCATTTTGGTGTCCGGTCTCTTTGAACTTCTTGTTTAGTTCGGATTGAACCACTTCCCACAGAGAGTACCCGTTGGGGCGAAGAACCAAACAGCCTCTGACTGGCGCTTGATCCGCCAATTTAGCGTGTTGAATGATATCCAAATACCATTGGGAAAAGTCTTCTTCTCGAGGGGTGATTCTATCTGCCATGACTTCTACATCCTCTCAATTTCTTGCATCAAAAAATCCAACATTTGGGATTCCGGAACTTTTCCAATGGGCTTCCCCTTTTTGTAGACGAGGCCTTCCCCTTTTCCCCCGGCAATCCCGATGTCCGCTTCCATGGATTCTCCGGGGCCATTTACAACGCAACCCATGACAGCGATCTTGATGTTTTTTCCAAGGCCCAGAGCCCGTCTTTCCACTTCCTCGGCCAGACTATAAACATCAATGTCGGCGCGCCCGCAGCTGGGACAAGCAATGATTTCCGGCATGTCATTTTTCAGGCCCAAGCTCTTTAAAATATAAACACCGGCTTTAACTTCATCCACTGGATCGCAACTCAGAGAAACGCGGATGGTATCCCCGATTCCTGCCAACAAAAGAGAACCGATGCCCACAGCAGATTTGATGGATCCATAAGTTTTGGTTCCTGATTCGGTGACTCCCAAATGCAAAGGAGCAGTTGTTTTCTGAGACAACAGAGCATAAGCCCGGTAATTGTTAATGACGTCAGAGGATTTGATTGAAACTTTGAAGTTTAAAAATCCCTGACTTTCAACCAGATCAATAGCCATCATCGCACTCTCGACCAAAGCTTCCGGAGTGGGGTGACCGTACTTTTTGAGGAGTGGCTTCTCCAAAGAACCCGCATTCACACCGATGCGAACCGCTTTTCCCAGATCTTTCGCTGCTTTAATAACTTCAATCGTTTTCCACTCAGCGCCAATGTTCCCTGGGTTGATTCTGATGCAATCCACTCCATGTTTGAGGGATTCCAAGGCCATTTTGTAGTCAAAATGGATATCCGCAACGACAGGAATCGACACTTTTTGGAGAATCTGGGGAAGTGCACCCGCTGCTCGTTGATCGTTTACAGTGACCCGGATGATTTCACAGCCCGCAGTCACCAAATCCTGAATCTGTTTCAGAACCGCATCTACATCTTCGGTTTTGGGAGTGGTCATCGACTGAACTCGAATCGGATTGTTTCCGCCCAACTTCAGTTTTCCAACCGTGATCTCACGAGTAGGCCGGCGGGAAATAGTTCCCTCAGATAAATCAAGACTCATTAGTTTCCTCCCTGATCAGAAAGATCAATTCCGTAAGCTTTGATCTTTTTATGAAGGTGGCTTCGTTCCACTCCGATATGTTGAGCCGTTTTTGAGACGTTGCCCCCATTTTCAGCCAGCACCTTCAAAATAAACTGTTTTTCAAAATTGGCTCTTGCTTCTCGCAAGGTTCTGTCTTCCATTGTCGAAGAGCCAGAAACCTCAAAAGACGAATCCAAAGCCGAAATTTCGGATAAATTTAGCATATCTCCGCCAGAAAGGATGCAGGCTCTTTCGATCCAATTCTTCAATTCCCTGATATTTCCGGGCCAGGGATAAGACCGAAGAGAAACCATCGCTTCAGAGGACAGCAAAAGGGGCTTTTTTGCGGAAAATTGCCTGACAAAGTGGTCCACCAGAAGAGGGATGTCTTCTCTTCTTTCTCTCAAAGAAGGCACCGTTATGGGAATAACATTCAAGCGGTAGAAGAGGTCCTCACGAAAATGGTCGGCTTTGATTTCTTTTTTAAGGTCCTTGTTGGTGGCACACACAACCCGCAAATCCAACTCAATCAAGTCTTGTCCTCCGACCCTTTGGATCACGCACTCTTCCAAAGCTCTCAAAATCTTGGCCTGCATTTTGGGGCTCATGTCTCCCACTTCATCCAAGAAAAGAGTTCCGCCATTGGCCAGTTCAAACTTGCCGATTTTTCTCTCATGGGCGCCGGTAAAACTGCCCTTTTCATGACCAAATAGTTCACTTTCGATCAGTTCATCCGGAATTGCCGCGCAATTGACGGCCACGAATCGCTCTTTGGACCGGGGACTTTCACGATGCAAAGTCTTTGCAACCAGCTCTTTACCGGTTCCGTTTTCTCCTTGGATTACCACCCAACCATTTGAAGGCGCGGTCAAGTGAATCAATTCTCGAAGCCGTGCCATGGGAGAGCTGGTCCCAATCAATTGTTCATCTTCCTCAATGACGTCCCTGAGAAACTGGTTTTCGCTCTTAAGGGCTCTCATTTCAAATGCGTGCTCCAGCAAAACCAGAAGCTTGTCAAAGTGGATGGGCTTTTCAATGAAATCAAAAGCCCCCAGTTTTATGGACCTGACCGCAGTCTCCACGGTTCCGTGGCCAGACATCATGATGACAACTTGTTCAGGAGAGAACTTTTTGATTTTTTCCAAAACGTTCAGTCCGTCATCTCCAGGCATCCAAATATCCAAAAGCACAATGTCTGGCTGAAATTTTTTGAGTTTCAGCAAGCCTTGGGCACCAGATTTGGAAGTCTCAACGACAAACCGTTCGTCCTCCAGGACCCCTTTTAAAGAGGCCAAAATATTTTCTTCATCATCTATGACTAAAATTTTCTTCAAGACCATTTGGAGGCCTCCTTCTCAATTGAGAACAAGCGGGGAGTGCTTTGCACTGGCTGGCTCTTCAGACTGCGTGGAAATTCCAGAACAGCCCGTGTCCCTTTCGGGGAGTTTGCAAGCATTCGAATGGTTCCGCCGTGATCGGTCATGATTCTCTGGACGATCACGAGCCCCAAGCCTGTGCCGCCGGGCTTGGTTGAAAAATAAGGCTCAAAAAGCTGTCCATGAACTTCATCGATCCCGCAGCCCGTGTCACACACCGCCAGACTAATAACATCATTTCCCGGGTCTTCCGAACCCACTATCGAAACAGTCCCTTGTCCTGACATCGCTGAGACAGCGTTATCGAACAAATTGATTAGAGCCCTTTTTATTTGGTTCTTGTCCAAACGGATTTCGGTCAACGACTCATCAAGCTTCAAGTCAAAGAGAACCCCTTCGTGTGCAGCTCGATACAGGTTCACTGCTTCAAGGACGATTGAATTTAGATTCTCGGGTTGCAAGCGGGTTTCCGGCATTCTTGTGAAATCGGAAAATTCACCCACCAAGTTTTTCAAAGATTCAACTTCAGTCAGGATAATTTGAGTGCTTTTATCAAAAGTGCCGTCATCCTGGATCTTGTCCAAGTATCTTCTTCTGAGCCGTTGGACGGAGAGTTGGATGGGAGTCAGGGGGTTTTTTATTTCGTGAGCGATTCTTTTAGCCACTTCACGCCAGGCCATCATCCGTTCCATTTTTTGAATCTCACTCACATTTGCAAAAACCGCCACGACACCCAATGGATTTCTCGATTCATCCCTCAGAACGGATAATGTCACCAAAACAGCAATTCGTTCTTTGTTCCGGTTCTGAATCTGGATCTCTCTTTTGACAGGCTTGGAGCTTTGATAAACCGCCAAGAGCAATTCCCTGTAATCGCTTTGTTGATTTCCTGGAATCAATTCCCAAAAAGGCTTTCCAACCAAATCCTGCGAACCCAAGCCCAAAAGGTCTGTGGCAGCAGGGTTGATGGTGGTGATGCTTCCTGCTCCATCAATCGAAACCACTCCTGAGTCCACGCTCTCAAGCAATACTTCGATGTATTTTCGCCTGTGGGTCGATTCTTCTGTCATTTTCTGGAGGGAGAGCTGGGATAATTCAATTTGTTTTTTGTTGTTCTTGAGTTGGGAAACCATTTCATTGAAAGACCGGACCAATTGCCCAAGTTCATCCGATCCGGAAGCATTAATTGCATAATCAAGCTCGCCTCTTGCTACTGCAGTGGTGCCTCTGGCCAAGCTTTCAATGGGAACGGTCAAACGTTTGGCAACGTAGAATCCAGTCCATGAAGCCGTGAAGAGAATCAATAAAGTAACGACCGATAAAATGGTGAAGTAAGTCGACTTGATGGGGTAATTGAGGGGGTTATCCGCTTTGAAATCCTGATAGGTGACATTGATTTCCGAAAGTTGAGAAGCCAAGCTCAGGGGAATGAAGTGATTAACAAAAACAACTCCCAGCTTGGGACCCAGAAAAGCACTGCAGCGAATTAATTCGCCAGTCCCCAAACCCAGAACTCTGCACTGGTTGTTTCCTTTAAAGCTTTCCAAAAGAGTATCCTTGGCAACGGGCGGGATAAACTGCCTTTTCTCTTTGGATGCTGTGACGACCGCTTCTGAAAGCGGATCCAAGTAAAACTCCACAGCATCAAGACCGTACTCCAATCGGAAAGACTCCAGTTTTTCAGCCAGTCTGGGAGCGTCAACTGACTGCTTTTTCAGTTGTACGGCAATTTTGTTGGCGAAATGGGAAGCTGAGCTTTCGGTGTTCTCGTAGTAGTTTTTGACGACATCAATACTGCGTTGAAGCGTTTCACCCACTCTCAGATTGAACCATTTATCAAAACTGCTTTTGATGTAAAAAGCGGAGATTGAAAACAAGAGCACAGTCGGGATGATTGCAAAAAGAGTGAAACAAAAAACCAATCGCGTTTTCAGGCGCGAGCCGATCCGTCCCCGGCGCTCATCCAAAATCAGTTTGATGACGTTTCGAAACACCAAAAACAGCAACACCATGATCAAAACGATGTTGAGGTTCATCAACCCAAAGAAAAAAATACTGTTTACAAAGGGCAGTTTGGCGGACAAGCGAAAGAGATGGATCTCGACGGCCGTAAACGCCACAACAAGTCCAAAAATAACGATGCTGATGATGCGCTCTCTTTTTCGGCGTTTGGATTCGGCTTTCTGCAGCTTGTCCATAAGGCCCCCACACTAGCCCGAAAGCCTCTTGGGGTCCAGATTTCCAAGGTAAAACTAGCTGGACTAGCGATCCTAAAAGTTTTCAGCTAGATTAGGCGCGTCATGACCCGGATTTATGCCGATTTTAATGCGACAAGCCCCCTTGGCCCGCTCTCTCGGAGCTGGATGGAGAGGGGCTATGAAGTGTGGGGAAACCCCTCTTCAAGCCATGCTCATGGCAGGCAAGCTAATGAACTTATTGAAGAAAGCAGAAGAAACGTCGCTCAAGCAGCGGGCGTTTCACCTCTGGAAATCGTTTTTACCTCTGGGGGCAGCGAAGCCAATGCTTTAGCTTTGTTGGGGTCCTTTTTTCATCAGGGGTCTGGGCTTCGTCTTTTGACGAGCTCGGTGGAGCACTCTTCTGTCAGGGATACAGCCTTTTTTTTGGAGAATCGGGGAGTTCCCGTCGATTTTTTGCAAGTTCATCGGACGGGTGTGTTCGACTTGGAAACTTTCAGCCGCCAAGTCCATGAGTTCCGGCCTACTTTAGTTTCTGTCATGACAGCGAATAATGAAACGGGGGTCCTTTTCCCACTGAAGGAAATGGCACAGATATGCCGTGAAAAAAAAATCCTTTTGCACACGGATGCTGTTCAAGCTTTTGGAAAAATACCGGCAGACCAATGGAATTTTTGTGATTTGATTTCTATCACGGCCCACAAGATCTCTGGGCCCAAAGGGATTGGTGCTTTGATTGTCCGGAGAGGAACGTCTTTGGTTGCCACCCACTATGGTGGGGCCCAGGAAATAAAGCGGCGAGGCGGGACTGAAAATGTCATGGGCATTCTGGGGTTTGGGGGCGCGAGCTTGGAAATGGCGGGTCCCGATGACTTGGAATCTCTAAGAACTCTGAGGGACTCTTTTGAAAAAAGCCTTTTGGAGAGTTTGCCCGGAGTGAGTTTGAACGGAGCAGACATTCCAAGAATACCCAATACGACCAGCATCCGGTTTGAAGGGATTCCTTCCGAAGTTCTTTTGGGGGCTTTGGATTTAGAGGGAATCAGTGTTTCGGCGGGCTCGGCCTGCTCCTCGGGATCCATCAGCCCAAGCCATGTTTTGTTGGCCATGGGATTGACCAAACTGGAAGCCAAGGAATGCCTTCGATTTTCTTGGGGAAAAAACACGAGTCGGGAGGACATCGACAGGGTTCTTCAAGCTGTGATAAAGCACGTCACGCGAATTCGAGAAAGAAAGCGAAAAACATGAAAGGCTTGACCCCCAATTTTATTCCGGAAAAACCTTCCCGCATTGTAGTGGCGATGAGCGGGGGAGTGGATAGTTCCGTGACAGCCGGTTGGTTGAAAGAACAGGGCCATGAAGTGATCGGTATTTCACTTCAACTTCATGATATGGCCGAAAAAATTGAGAATGAATTTGGGACCTGTTGTTCGCTGAGCGATATCATGGACGCCCGTCGGGTTGCCGAAAAGCTTCAGATTCCTTTTTACGTGAACAACATGGAAGAAGAATTTCGAGAAGCGGTTGTGGACGATTTTATCCAAGAATACTTGAACGGCAGGACCCCCAACCCCTGCATTCGATGCAATGAAAAAGTAAAGTTTCGGCAATTAATGGATTGGGCTCTTGATTTGGGTGCTGACTATCTTGCAACCGGTCACTATGCGAAAGTGCTTCCAAACTCCCAATCGAATCAAGTCGAGTTGTTCAAAGGGGGAGATTCCGAAAAAGATCAGTCCTATTTTCTGTTTGCAATGAAGCAGGAGGATCTGGCACGAACCCTTTTTCCCATCGGAAATTTTGAGAAAAAAACGGTTCGAGATTTAGCCGTTAAATACGGCCTTCTGGTGGCAAACAAGCCCGACAGCCAAGAAATTTGCTTCGTGCAAGCAAGAAGTTACAAAGAGTTCATCGAAGACGAAGTGCCCAAGGAACTTTTGAAACCAGGAAACATTGTTGATCCGGGTGGACGGGTTTTGGGACAGCATACAGGCCTTCACCAGTTCACTATTGGACAGAGAAAAGGTTTGGGTGTTTTTGGCAAAGAGCCGCTCTTTGTCTTGGCGCTCAAAGGAAAGACCAATGAAGTGGTGGTCGGCCCGGAAGAAAACTTGTTCCGAAAATCCGCTTTGGTTTCCCACCTCAACTGGATCAATGAGCCGGTAACCGAAACACAGAAAGTCTTTGCAAAGATCCGGTATCGAGCCAAAGAGAGCCCGGTCGAAGTCACTCCTACTAAAGATGGAAAACTGGAAGTTCGATTTGAGATCCCACAGCGGGCGATCACTCCCGGACAGGCAATGGTTTTTTATCAGGGGGATAAAGTTTTGGGTGGAGGCTGGATAGAAGAATTATCCATTCAGTAGCGATGAGAATTGCATTTAAAACATTCGGTTGCCGGGCCAACAGCAATGATACCGATGCGCTCTATTTGGAAGCCATTCGGCGTGGATTTACTCCTGTTTTGGAAACCGAGCCTGCCGACGCCTATGTAATTAACACTTGCACGGTAACCGAAAACGCGGACCGAGATGCGCGCCATCAGGCAAATCGATTCAAAAGGCAGAATCAAGGAGCTCTGGTTGCTTTGGTGGGGTGTTATGCACAAGTGGGAAGGGAAGAACTGTTGAAACTTCCCGAAGTGGATTTTCTGGTTGGAACGGCAAACAAATTCAAGACACTGGATTATTTCGAAGAAGCTTTTAAGACGGGCAAAATCGAAAAAGACCGGGTTGAAGTGGCAAAAGGGTTTCTGCCGGAATATTTTCCCGGCTCCCGTAATGCTAGAGCCACCATCAAAATTCAGGATGGCTGCAATTACAAATGCAGCTTCTGCATCATCCCGGAAGCCCGCGGGAGGAGCCGGAGTTTGCCTTTGGAAACGGTTCTCAAACAAGTTTGCGATGCACACGAGCAGGGCTTTAAAGAAGTGGTTCTCACAGGGATTCACTTGGCTCATTATGGTTGGGACCAGAACACTGATCTGGCCAAGCTGTTACATTCAATTTTCCAGATTCAAGACGGACCCCGCGTGAGAGTGAGTACTCTGGACCCTTTTGAGATCCCGGATAATCTCATCGACTTGTTAAAACGAGAACCGCGGCTCTGCCCCCATTTTCATATTGCGCTTCAAAGTGGAAATGATGAAGTGCTTCGAAGCATGCGCCGACTGTACAAGGCCCACGAGTTTACCGATGTCACTGCCAAACTCAAAGAAGCCCAACCCGATGTTTTTATCGGGGTGGATGTGATCGTTGGATTCCCTGGTGAGGGAGACAAAGAATTTCAGGATACAGTAAAGCTTCTTGAAAACTCTCATTGGACCAAGCTCCATGTTTTTTCTTTTTCAGCTCGTCGGGGAACGGTAGCTGCGGGTTTAAGTCCAGTGGTTCCGGAGACTGTGATTGCCGAACGTTCCCTAAGACTCAGAGAAATGAGTGAAAAAAGGCATTTGAACTTCCTGAAGTCCCAACTGGGCAAAGAGAAAGCGGTGGTTTTTGAAAAACTCACCAAAGGGTCGAAGGATGTTTGGCAAGGCCATACGGAAAATTATATTCCGACCCTGACCTTTTCAAATGATGCTGAACCAAAAAGAGTGGAGACTTTGAAGTTGGTAAAAGTTGAGGGAGAAAAAGTGTGGACGGCTTCCTCTTTGGGAGAAGTCACCGTCCACTAAAGGGTTCTAGTTTTTAACAGAGGCTGGTTTTTCTTTTAGTTCTGCTGCGACTTCAACATCTACTGTATCGCCGACTACCATTCCTCCCCCATCAAGCTGCTTGTTCCATGTCAGGCCATAGTCTTTTCTGTTGAGGGAAGTCGTTCCCGAAAACCCTCTTCGAACTCCTCCCCAAGGATCTTTCACGGTTGGGGTGATTTCCACATCATTGAGTGTGACTGGCTTAGTAACTCCCTTTAGGGTGAGTTCGCCTTCCATTTTGTACTTTCCATTTTTGCCCTTGGTCACTTTTTTGATGGCATAAGAAATGGACGGGTGTTTTGACACTTCAAAAAAGTCCTCGCCTTTCAAATGGGAATCTCTTTTTTCATTATTAGTATTGATGGTAGCTACATCCAAAGTGATAGTCCCGCTGAACTTTGAGGGATCCTTGTCGTCTATTTCCAGAGTTCCCTTTGCGCCAGTGATTTGCCCCCAAACGTTGGAAACCATCAAGTGGCGAATTTTAAATTTCGCTGCCGTGTGGGTATCGTCAATTTCCCAAGTTGCAGAAATAGCGGGCAAGGCCAGAAATCCTACCAAAGCCAAAAATCCAAATTTCATAAGAAGCTCCTCAAAAATTACGCAGTTGCGTGGTTAAACCAAACTCCCTATTCTAAAAATGTTGTCTGCTTTTTACACTGCGCCAGGCGTTAGCTTCCTCTGGGGTTTCGGATCCAGGCATCCAGTTTTTCTAGGAGCTTGGGGCGGTTTTCGGAAAAGCGCTCCGAGAAGAAAGCAGTGTGCCCGCCTTGAGGCATTTTCCAAAAAAACTTTTCTCTTGTCGTTGCTTTTTCGAACAGCCTCTGACTGCATTGAACGGGAATCACGGGGTCATCTTCTGCATGCACTAGAACCAGCGGGCTTGTAATTTTTTCCACAAAATCGATTGGACTCCACAGATCGCTTACCAGAAATCCAAGCCGGTTTAACGGTCTTAGCCCTTCCGAAAAAGAGGAAGTAAAAGCTATTTTTTCAAAGCCTTTTCAAGAAGTTCAAACAAAGCTTTCCAAAAACTCAGTTGCGAGCCGGGCGAGAGTCTTGGACACTGCTTTGGATTATATCGATTACGATGAAAAACTGGCTGGAACCAAACTTGCGACTGAACATCGGGAACTTCAGAACCAAGTCTTGGCTCTCAGGGCAAAGCTTAATCAACGGCCCGAGGAAATGGTCCTGCGGGTTCCGGTCGAAAAGCGCCCCAGCATCGGTCACCCCACAAGTCGAATAAGTGTCGGAGGGCTTTATTCAACCAATCGGAGTGAGGCTTTTTCCACTTTAAGGGTTCGGCCTGCTCTTCACGGGCTTGAGGATCAAAGCTATGGCTACTCTCCTGATCTTTCAATCCGAGTTGCTGATACAGAACTGGCCTACGGTCTAAATAACAAGCAACTGGATGTGAGGAACATCGAATTGGTCGAAGTAAGGTCCATTTCTCCATCGCGTCCCATGATAAGAACAGTTTCCACTCTCTTTGGTCTTGGTCGTGAGTATTTGGATCAATGCACTCCGAATGGTGACTCCTGCCACCGTTCGCGTTTCAGGTTCGCAGGGGGGCTCTCTGTGAACCCACTCGGGCCCTCACATCTTTTTTACTTTCTTGGAGGAGCTGATATCGGCTATGTGAGCGATGCCACTGTGGGGTGGAATGCTGGGCCAACCTTGATTGCCGGTCACCGGTGGGAGATCAGCGATAAGGTCCAATGGGTGACTTCCATCTCTTGGCTCCGCCGCTTTGGCTTTTACCCAATGACCGATAAAAAGTTGGAGAGCTCCCTGCAGTGGAACCTGAGCCAAGAGTTTGCTTTCCGAGCCAATCTCCAATCAATCAATAGTTTTTGGTGGACGGGATTGGAGACCCACTTCTATTTTTAAAAAGTGATGAGACTGACATAATTTCATTTTGTCATTTTTGAAAAAGATTCCCCATTTTCCTCAAATTAGTCCTGCATTGTTGAGCTACTCTTTGAGCTCACAGGGGAAGAAAATGAAAAAAATTCTTTGGGTATTGAGCTTTTTGTCTTTGGGAGTCCTAATCTCCAAGAGTGCATTTGCCGAGAGCAAGTGCCAGGGCTTTAAAGAATCTCTTTGTGTTCAAGTCTATGCTCCGGTTTGGTGCGTTTCTCTTTCGGTGGGAGGCGCGGCACTGAAGAAACCGATTTATAGCAAAGCTTCGAATGCGTGCGTTGCCATGAATCAAATCCGAAAAAAGGCTTGCGATAAAGGCTTCGATTGGAAGAGCCTTGAAGATGAAGAAGTCCACTGCGTTCTGGTGAATTACTAGAAGGGTTTGGACTCCGAGCTTCTTTCCAATCAAAGAACGTTTTGTTAACATGACGGAACGTTCTTTGAAGGAGCTCTAATGAAATTCTCTTTAATTCTTCTTATCGCACTTTTGGGTCCCATTGATCAGTGTTTTGGGGCTCTAGCCCCAGTGCCCAGTCATCCGGGGAAGACTCTTTTCACTCCCGGCATTGCAATCCCCATCATGGCAGACAGCGGAGAAACAGGAGCGGGGCTGTCCTTTGGTTTTTTATCTCAAGTGGATCCCTCTTCAAAACTTTACGCAGGAGCGGATCTCGGGCTTCATTTCTGGGGTAAGGCACTGAGCCTCACAGAATCTACAACAGCTCTACAATTACTTCCGACTGCTATTTATCTTTTGGGTTCAAAGCCCAACTGGGTGTCTTTTATAGGATTGTCTGCGGGAGCTTATTGGTATGTGGCTCAAGCAGCTGGAGGCCCAGGCATTGATTTTCTTCTGTTGCTGCGACCGGGAGTCATGCTGAATCTGAGTCCCTCCCTGAGTTTAAGTATTGAAGCGAAATATGGGGAGTTGGGCGGGCTTTTCCTATTCATGCCCTCAGTGGGTGTGAACCTTTCTCTTTAGGGATTTTCAACACGAACTGTTTAGTTCGTCATCGATAAGTTCGTGTATTCTGAGAAGTACATTAACAACTGGTTGATTGAGCAAGGGAAATCCTTTGTGAACACCGACTGACCGTATACTTCTGCTTTCAACAAGGTTTTGAACCGCACTGACTAGGAACCGGTTCAAAAAAGCTTGGTATGCTTCTAGCAGTCTCTTAAGAAGAGATGAAAAATTTTTTTCAGGCCCCACAATTCGAATTTATTGGAGTTCGAAACGATACAGCCTTTAAAAAGCTGAAGAGGTTGACTTGGATAGTTCCGATACTCTCAGCCTTTTGCCTTTCAGTTTTTCTCTGGCTCTATCACCCGCACATTTGTTGGAGTTGGGCCCTGCTTGGGGGATATTTTTTTCTGACCTTGGCCATTACCCTGCTGGCCCGCCGATTCCTTAATACTTTGGCTCAGAATTTCGAACTTTCCCATGCCCATTTAAAACAAAGTGAAGAGCACTTTAGACTTTTAGCAAACTCCATCCCTGAGCTCATTTCCGTGTCCACAGGTGAGGGGGAAGCTCTTTGGTACAACGATGCGTGGTACCGCTACACTGGCAGTTCTCCGAACGAAAAGTTTGGGATCAATTGGCGACACGTGCACCACCCCAATCACTTTCCTGTGGTATTTGAGAAGTGGAAAAATGGAATCCAAAAGGGGACAGACTTTGAAATCCAGTTTCCTCTCAAAGGCAGTGACGGGGTTTATCGGCGCTTCCACTACCGGGCCACGCCTATCAAAGACAAAAAGGGCAAAATCACATTTTGGTTTGGAACTTGTGCGGATATCGAAACAGAAATGACCCAAGTGGAGGATCAACGGTTTTTGAAAGAGGCCACAGCAGCTCTGAACAGTTCTCTGGAAATGGAAACGATTCTAAGGCTTTCATCCGATTACACTGTCAACCAGTGGACTGATTTGTCAGCGGTTTGTTTTGTTGTGCCCGAAGAGCCGACAAGAATCATAAGTCACTACGCCCCTTCCATGGGAAACAGCAAAGCCCAAGAGGAGATCTCAATTGGACAGTTGAGCGATCTTGTTTCCAAAATAGACTGGAATCTTATTCGCGAAGGCAAGTGGCAGATTCTGAGTTCAAAACAAGTCGGTGTTTCTTTCCTAGGGCAGATGGGACTCGACTTTTTTGCAGCCCACCCACTTTTTTTACGAAACCAATTGCTGGGGGTTTACTTGTTCTTTCTAAAGTCGGGAAAAGTATTCCATCCCAGACGACTGAAAATGCTGACGGAGTTTACGGCTCTCTGCACCAACTCACTCAATAATGCCCAACTCCATCTGGATCTCAAAGAGGCAGTTGAAACCCGGGATGATTTTATTTCAGTAGCATCCCATGAACTCAAGACACCCCTGACTTCTTTGCAACTACAAATACAAAGTTTGGACAGGAAAATCACAGCATCATCTTTGAAGGAATCTGAACTGGCCGGACTCACCCGTTTTTGTGTCGATCAAACGCTGAGAATTTCTCATTTGATCAACCAACTTTTTGATACAACCCAAATCCGAATTGGAAAGATACAGCTCCAAAAGCTTCAAACCAATCTGTCCTATCATGTGGAAGAGGTTTGCCGAAAGTTCCAATCGGAAGCCAAAGCAAAAGGGGTTGGTTTTGAGTGGTCTGGCAACGAGGCTATCATTGGCTGTTGGGATCCTTTACGGTTGGAGCAAATCATCACAAATTTGCTGTCCAATGCACTTAAATATGGAGCTGGAAAACCGATTTCCATCAAGACAAAGGTTTTGGACAATCAAACTCATGCCATGTTGTCCATTCGGGACAGAGGGTGCGGCATCCCGGAATCCATGCAATCCAAAATTTTTGAGCGGTTTTCCAGAGGTTCCGCGGAACCTCACACTCGAGGACTGGGTCTGGGGCTTTTTATTTGTCGTCAACTCGTTCAAGCCCACCGCGGTAAAATCGAAGTGAAAAGCACTCTCGGAGAAGGCTCCGAGTTCATCGTCACTCTTCCCCTGGCATAAATACAAAAGGTACGGCTTTACTTTTGCGGGTTCTCAACCCGGCCCGAAAAAAGAGCAAAGGCCACGGAGTCGGTAACAGTTTTGGCTAGTGGCAAAGCCAAGAACTCTTGAATAAAGAGGGCTTCGACAATGGAAAAAAGAAAGGCCTTAGCCAAAAAGTTTATAAAGATGCCAGAAGGACCCAACCAAGCTGCGAGCAAAGGATAGTTCATTGATAGAACCACAGCGGCTAATGTGAGAGCACGAGCAAAAAGAGTTTCAATACAGAGAAGGTATGGGAAACACAGAAGCAGCATGATTAAACGGTAATCAAAATTGCTGCTCAGTAAAAAAGTGCACAGAAAGATCCCGGCTCCCATAAAAAACCAGACTTGGAACCGCTCCGAATGGCAGCGGACTTTAAAGTGGTTTTTGAACCACGGGAGAGAAGATAAAAGGAGTCCAAACAAAATGAGAATCATCCGAACTAAAAGTGGGTGAATCCCTCTTCCCGTCAGTCCCTTAAGGTACCAAGTAAAACTCGAAGCGCCATAGGCCAAGCCAGTACTGAGGGGAGTGAAAGCTCTTATTTTCCAGAGTTGGTCCCAAATCAAAGCGGAGCTCAGCAGCAGAATGAGAAAGAACGGAAGAATGGCCCTTTTCCATTTCAGAATCGGGGCCGCAGCAAAAACAGGATAAATTTTTAGGTGGAACAAAATGAAAATGCCTGCAGAAAAAAAGAGTGGGCTTAATCGCAACCCCAAAAGAAATAGAACTATGAACACGACCAGATCATTGTTTCCTCGTTCAATAGCAAGCAGGCTCGCTCCAGAAAAAACCGAAGCCAACAACCAGAGTGACCGGGTTTTGAGTACCAAGAAAAAAACGCACACCAAATAAAGCGTGACCAGAGTGATCTCAAATGCGAGAAAGACTTTTTCGTTTTGGAGTCCGACAATGCGAGAGACGGACTCCCAAACCATTGGATAATTCATCGCCCTTTTGAATGGGTCTCCAACGCTGGTGAGCTGGGGATCCGAACCAGAATCCTTGGTAGCTGGAGCCCACTGAACAGTTCGCATATCAAGAAACGGAATGGGTCCGGCGGGGAGTTTAAAATGATTCCAAGTCGAGTTCCAGCCAACCTTTGAGATGGAAAAAAAAATCAAAGAAAAACCAAGAGCGAACAAAACGGAAAGTGCAAAAGGTTTCATGGAAGAGCTAATAGTGTAAGACAAACCGTGGATGTTTTCCACGGGAAACAAGATTCCTTAAGATGGTGGGCGATACTGGGATCGAACCAGTGACCTCAAGCTTCGGAGGCTTGCGCTCTATCCAACTGAGCTAACCGCCCTAAATCGAGTATTTTTCACGGGCCGGGCATTTATCTCCGAGCCGCTCTTTCAAAAGAACAAAGGCACGTGCCGTTAATTCCACGTCAGTCATCGAACGGTGGCGGGTTTTCGGATCGAAACTAAGTGAGAGACGCTCACAAAGCACATCCAGATTGTGCCGTTGTTCCCCGGGAAAAGCCCGTCTCGAGAAAATCACCGTATCATAAACTTCAATTTGCCGTTTCAGTTTCATCTGCATCAAGTGCTTCATGATAAACGACATATCAAATCGAGCATTGTGTGCCACCCAGTAGGCATCCCCTACAAAATCCAGAAACTTGGGCAAGACGACATCGATAGTTGGGGCATCCTTGACCATGTCATTTGTGATCCCGCTGATGGCAGTTGCTTCGGGTGGAATCAGCCGTTTCGGGTTGACCAAAGAATGAAAAGTGTTTTTCCCATCGATCTCGTTTCCCAAAACTTTAACGGCCCCAATCTCGATGATTTCATCACCCCAAGCGGACAGACCGGTGGTTTCCAAGTCAAAAACTACATGTTCATCGAGGCCTAGCGAAAGTTGCATGAAATTCCCCCAAAACTTTCTCTTACCTAACAGGGAAAACAATGGTCAAGATTCTTGCCAAGACCCAAGCCCAGCAACTATTTTCGCCATCCCCTTGACATTGTCTGTCGAAAAGAGTGTCTTGCCACTCAGATGCTTCAAGATAATCAATACTTAAAACAGGAATACCAGCTTTCGGAAATAGAACACAAGTATGGCCGAAATATCCATGTTTTGAGCGATCCCTATCTTTTTACAACCTTGGCGAGATTGGGCAGTCCGGATTGCAAGCAGCCCCTGATTAATTCGCTTTTAAATACGCTTTACCGGGAAATGGTCAAAGTAGTGGTGAATCAAGAGTTTCCTTTGGTGGAAACCACTGTGGAAACTCGCATGAAGGCCCAGCACCCACAAGGGGCTTTCAAAGCTAAAATTATTGATCCCAACACAAAAGTAACTTGTGTGAGTTTAGCTCGCGCAGGAACAGTCCCTTCTCAAATCTGTTTTGACGCTTTTAACTACTTTTTGAATCCAGATGGAGTCCGGCAAGACCACATCAGCATCAACCGGAAGACAGATGCCCAAGAGCAAGTGGTTGGCACTCAACTGGGGGGCCTCAAAATTGGGGGCGATGTCAAAGATCGGATTGTGATCGTTCCAGATCCCATGGGAGCCACAGGCTCCACCCTCCTCTCAGCGATCGAAATCTATCAAAAACTTGGAAAGCCAAAAAAGTTCATTGCAGTTCATTTGGTGATCACGCCCGAATACTTGAAGCTTTTGAAGCAAGCGGATCCAAGCGTGATTGTCTATGCTTTGCGGCTGGATAGAGGGCTCAGCTCACCTGAAATTTTAGACACTGTTCCTGGAACCCATTGGGACCAAGAAAAGGGCCTGAATACAAAACAGTATATTGTTCCCGGGGCTGGCGGCTTGGGAGAAGTCATCAACAATTCTTATGTTTAGCATTTTAGGCATTGCAATTGGCGCAATTTTCCTGGGGATGGCCTTGGCCGTTTTCATCACCAAAAGCAACCCTCCGCAACCCATTCAGTTTGCTCCGCCCGAAGATGATGAAGCTCGTGATCCCAAAGAAATCCGTTCTTTGAATTTGAACGACCTTTACCGGTTGGGAGAAAAAATTTGCGAGAAAAACGAGCTGGTTTTGAAGACAACAATCCCAATCGATGAAACGGAAGTCTATTGGGTTGCAGAAAGTAAGAACGAACTTTTTTGGGGGAGTTATGTCCTGGGATTTCACCAAGCCACCCCTGAAAACCCTTATGTTTCCATGGCAACTATTCTTGAGTTCAAAGATTTTATTAAAAGTGTCACCAGCGCCAAAGGTTTGTATCTAACCACCGGCTACTACACGAAAGACGTCTATCAGCCCCTCGAGGGCCCCAAAGTGAATCTCTACAATCGCTTGAAAGTGATAGAAGAGATGAAAGAGACCGGTTTGAACTTGTAGGAGAATTAAATGGCTATACGAAAAGTGGCCGTGATGGGCCACCCCATCCTAAGACAAATCGCTCAACCCGTTCCTGAAAAAGACATCACTTCCGAACCCATCCAAACTCTGATTCAAGACATGGTGGAGACAATGGTCGAGTACGATGGTCTGGGGTTGGCGGCTCCCCAAGTCCACGTGGGTTTGCAAATAGTGGTTATGGTCTGGGATTTTGATGAAGGCGTGGAGCCTTATTTAAGAGTGCTTATCAATCCTGAAATTGAGGTTTTAACTCAAGAAACTTCTACTTTTCCTGAGGGGTGTTTGAGCGTTCCCGGGCTCCAAGGGGATGTCTCTAGGCCCAATTGGATTAAAGTCAGGGCTTTGGACCAAAAGGGCGAGCGGGTAGGGTTTGAAGCCAAAGGATTTGCAGCAACGGTTATCCAACATGAGTGTGACCACTTGGTCGGAAAGCTCTATTTGGACCGTATGACCGACTTAACCCGGCTTGCCTTTGCCAAGGAATACGGCCGTTACTTAAAACCTCTTTCCGAGAACTAAAGAAGTCGATACACTGCGAGCCCTCATGAGGACGGAAACTAAAAAAGCCACAAAAGAGAGCGGAGTTTCACCTAAAGCTCTAAACTTTGACTTGCTGCACCGAATCACGGATCGAGCCTATTGGCTGGCCTTGGAAATGATCCATTTGGCCAATCACCGTCCCATGAAAGAAAAAGGGGAACCCAAAGTCGGTGGGCACCCGACAGCTTGTGCTTCTTCCAAACATATTTTGGCTGCCATCCACCTCGTCATGAGAAAGCCCGAAGATTACTTGGCTTGCAAGCCTCACATTTCTCCCATGGACCATGCGCTGAATTTCTTGCTGCACAATTTTCGCGATAAAGAAGGTAACCGCATGGAGCTTGAAGATCGCAAAATAGCCATGCGCAACTTACGGCACTTCTCAAAAACGGGAGAGCCGGTTTTTCAGTCTTACCACGCTGAAAGCGATCCCGATTCGCACCGTTATTACCCTTCGGGTTCTGTAGGCATTCCTCCAGTGAATGCTCTCTACACCAGTTTGGGGTACGCCTTTGCAAAAGATCACGGTTATGATCTCAAAGAAGACCCTACTTTTTATTGCATCATGGGGGACTCCGAATTCCGGGAGGGTTCTCTGATGGAGGCCATGCCCGATGCCGGTGAGAGGCAATTGGGCAATCTCGTCTGGATTGTTGATTACAACAGACAAAACTTGGATGGAACCCGAATCCTCAACGAAGAAGCTCTCGGGGGAAGTGATGCGGATCGGATTTGCCGGCTGGGTGAAGCCAATGGCTGGCGGGCCGTTAAATTAAAACACGGAAAAATCCGGGAAAAAGCTTTCAAAAAGCCGGGTGGTGAGGAACTCAAGCGGGTTTTAGACGAAGAAATCACCGACTTTGAACTCCAAGCGCTTATAGCCTCTCAGAATCTGAAATTGGTCCGCGAAGTCCTTGGAAAAAAATCTGCCAAACTTCAGAAGTATTTGAAAGAGTTGAGCGACAAAGAACTGGGTGACATTTTCTACAATTTTGGTGGCCATGACATCGAGAGCTTGGTGGAGGTTTTTCAAGAAGCAAAAAAACACCCGAAGCGTCCAACACTTCTCGTGGCGTACACAATCAAGGGGAATGGGCTTCGCTGTGCGGGCCACTCAGGCAACCATTCAGCCATGCCGGAAGAGGACGAGCTGATCGAAATGAGCCAGCGACTGGGAACTTCTCACGACGATCCTTTTCAGGATTTTGATCCCGGGTCTGCCGAGGAAAAATTTCTTGTTCCGAGAAGAAAAGAGTTAACGGATGGCATTGACCAATTGATGGGTCAAATCAGTCAGAGAAAAGCAGCTTGGCTTGAAAAAATTCGGTCCTTGGATTTTCCCACTGACTTCGACATCACAGCATTGAAATTCAGTCCCATCGCCCATACCCAATGGATGTGGGGACAGATTGCTGCAAAGCTGGATCGTTTGGCCCATGGAAACGCGAAAACTGAAACGGATAACGACAAAGCTTGGGCTGAAGTTGCGAAGTACTTCATGACCATGGCGCCTGATGTGGGGAGCTCCACCAATACGAGCCCGAACATGAATGGAAAGCTCTATGGAGATATTGGGCAAGAGGATTTTGAAGCTGAATATGGCGCAAAGGACACCAAAGCTCCCGATGTGGTTCCTCACTTGGATAAGAGAACAGGGCATATCCGATTTGAAATCGCTGAGGGAAATTGCATGTCAGCGGCAGGGTCGTTTGGGAAGTTTTTCTATTTTACCGGAATTCCCTTCTTCCCCTCGATGACCATTTATGACTTCTTCATCAAAAGAGCCCATGACCAGTTTTATTACAATCTGTATTGGCACTCCAGTTTTGCAACGATTGGGACTCCGAGTGGGGTGACGTTGGCTGCTGAAGGCGCCCAACACTCATGGAAATCAGATTTTCAAATTCCAAACTGTGTTACTTGGGAGCCCTGTTTTGCAAAAGAGATGGAGTGGATTCTGGCCGACCACTTGAGGCGGCATTTCACTCTTGAGAATCAAGATCGTGAATCGGTTTTGATTCGTTGTGTGACCAAAGGGATCGTTCAAAAAGAACTTTTGGAGAGGTTGAAAAAACAGAGGCGCTTTGAAGGTCAAACGGATTTGGAAATTTTGGAAACCATTCGCCAAGACACGCTCAAAGGCGCCTATGCATTGGTGGATTACCAAGGTTTTGAAGATTATCGTCCCGGTGACAATGTGGTTCACTTGTTTGCCATGGGAGCTCTTGTCCCTGAAGCGCTCAAAGCTTCGGACAAGCTGCTTGAAAAAGGTATTTACGCCAATGTGTTTGTGGTCACCAGTAGCGACTTGCTCTTGGGGAATTTTGCCTATCAAGAAAATTACAGCCATCTAAAAGACGGCTTGGGGATTTCTGGAAACTTGTATTTGCATCAAATTAATCCCAAAGAAATTTCCAATCGCGGGGAGTGGCTTTCACTCAAAAGCGGAAGAGTCCCGATTGTATCGATACATGACGGTGAACCAGGGCTGCTCGACAACATCGGATCGATTGTCGGGGTTAAACAGCATAGCTTGTCTATTCGCAAAACTTCCAAATCCGGGACCACTTGGGATATTTTTGAGCTCCACCATTTGGATTCGGACAGCATTGTCGAAGTCGCGGGGCAAATGCTGGAAGAAGCTGCCGAAGAAGAATTCATCGTCAATCCAACGGTCATTTAAATGCCAAAAGTATGGATGTGTCCCCCTGGCTTGTTGGAGCGCAAACTCTCGGGAAAAACTTATGTGGTGACTGGCGGCAACTCTGGGATCGGACGAGCCACTTCTGAGCAATTGGTCACGCAGGGCGCCCATGTCGTGATTGGGTGCCGAAGGCCCGAAGAAGGCGAGCGCTTAAAGTCCGAATGGTCAGCCAAAAAACTACCTGGTTCCTTGGATGTCATTGCTCTCGATCTGGCAGATCTGCAATCCGTCAGAAGTTTCGCAACAGAATTACAGAGCCGTCAGTCTGAGCTGAACGGTTTGATCAACAATGCCGGAGTCATGCATACCCCGTTTTCAAGAACCAAAGAGGGATTTGAAATGCAATTCGGCACCAACCATTTGGGCCACTTTCTTCTGACTGAATTGCTTCTGCCTCTTCTGAAAAAAAGCGCTCCTTCAAGGATTGTGATCTTATCCAGCTGTTACCACGACAAAGCCCAAGGCCGTGAGGGCAAGATCCACTTCGACGACGTGAATTTTGAGAAAAGAAAATACGATGGTTGGGAAGCTTACGCCCAATCAAAACTAGCCAACTTGTTGCATGCTAAAGAACTGGCAAAAAGACTTAAAGGAACAGGCGTGACTGCCGTCAGTGTTCACCCCGGGTGGGTTAGGACGCCTTTGTTCCGAAATATTGGACCTCTCTGGTTGCAGGATTATCTCCTGAGGCCCCTCTTGAGATTAGCCGGAATGATCGAACCGTGGGAGGGAGCCCAAACGACTCTTTACGCTCTCTTGGCTCCAGAAGTGGACTCTCAGAGCGGGGCTTTTTTTAGCCAGACAGGCTTTTATCGAAACCGAGAAGCCAATCGTGGCGGGTGGCCTTTGCATTCCCCAAACCCATGGGCTCATGATGACCAAGTTGCAGAGCGTTTGGACTTGTTAAGCCGAAAATGGGTGGGACTCGAATGAGAAATTAGTTGAGTTGCGATTTGGAAGTCGAGGAAAGGTAGGCCAAAGGATCCACTGCTTTTCCGTGGGACCGGACTTCAAAATAAAGGCTTGGTTTTTCGCGATTCCCGGTATCTCCCACAAAACCGATGACTTCTCCAGCTTCGACACTGTCTCCGACTTCTTTGCTGAATTTGAACAAGTGGGCACTCAAAGTGTAAAGACCCTGGCCGTGGTGCAAAATAATGACATTGCCCAAGCCCCGAAGCCAGCCAGAAAACTCCACTCCACCTGGAAGGACGGCCGACACAGGAGAGTTGAACTCTGATTCGATTTCTATCCCTTTGTGGTAAGTCACAGTGCCGAATTTTTCGTGAACGCTTTTTCCAAAACCCTGAACGATGGTTCCCTCAACGGGCATGGGCAAGTTGCCTTTCGGCTCAAAAAGCCCTTTGTCTGTTGTTTTCTTGGCTGAAGGCAGCTCCTGAAACAGGCGGCTCAATTGGTTTGAAATTCGTTGGTACTCTTTTGAGGCCAATCGGTAAGAACTTTGCTTTTCATTGATTCTGGCAACCAACTTGTTTTTGTTCTTCAACAGGTGGCTCAAGAGCAGTTGTTGGTCTTTTAATTCGTCGCTCAGAGAGGATAACTTCAGCTTGGTAGCTTTTAGTTTCATTTCCGCTTCTGCCAATTTCTGCGTTCGTTCCTGAAATTGCCGGGTTAATTGAGCGTGGGAGCGAAGAGTGTACAAAAGAACCCGGATCCGGCCCGCTAATTGGGAGAGGTTTTGCCCGTAAAACACGAATCGGGACATCCCTTCTTTTTGGATTTTGTACACTACTTTGAGTAAAAGAAAGAGGCGTTGCCGTTGCGCTTGTTCCAATTTTTTTTGATTTTGATATTCGAGGGCCAGATTCTCAAGACTCATTTCCATTTCTTGTTGATGGCTGGTGAGGGCTTGAAGCCGCTCCCGAACTTTGTTTTGTTTGGCGTTGAGATCATCCAACGATTCTAGGAGAGTCTTTTTTTGGGTTTCTCGGGAATCGTAATCGGCTTTTTCACTCTGAAGAAATTTTTTTAAGTGGCTTGCCCGCTTTTCAGCTTCTTTGGTGTCAGGAATGTCCAAAGCATGGCAAGTCAAGGACACAGAAAAACAGAGAGCCAAAAAGGAATGGAATTTCATTATCGAACTTGCTCCGAAGTTCTTAAAAACACAGCAATACTTCCGACAAGAGCCATCGTGATTCCGACAAACAAAAGGAATAAACCTTGGCCGACGGATAAAAACAGCCAGGAAGAAACTCCCAGAACAGAGCTCCAGTTGAGAGCGGATACGCCCCCCAAGATCCACTTGGCCAAAAATAAAAGAACCATGGCAGAACCCGCGCCCAGAATGCCTTCGAGAACCCCTTCCCAGAGGAAGGGAGCCAACACAAACGAAGTTTCAGCCCCTATCAGCTGAACAATTTCCATTTCTTCTTTTCGGGCTTGGTGCCGCATTCCCATGAAATTCGCGATAATAAACCCACACCCAACGATCAAAGCTGAAATGAGAACCCAGCCGATAGTCGTCAAGACTCCCCGAACTTTTTTATACTGGGTCAGCCAATCTTCCGAAAAATCGACTTCCGATATTTGGGGGAGGGTAGCGAGCACGGACTTCAAAGCAGTGATCTGTTCGGGGGAAGTTTCTTGATTGAGGTCAATCTCAATCAAATCGGGAAAGAGCTCGCTTCCTGGCAGAATTTCCGAACCAGTGGTTCCCAAAAAAACCTGGAGCTCATCGGCCACTTTTCGTTTCGATTTGAAAGTAGCTCTCACCACATTCTCTTGAGCCAGGATGTTTTCCCTGAGAAGGGAAACAGCACTGTCGGATAGACCTTCTTTCAAATAAACGGTTCCAGTGACATGGGGATTGCTCTTCTCCGCAATATTTTCAAAATTACGATAACCCAGAAGGAAAGAGCCCATAATCAAGCAGGAAACGCTGATGGTTGCGATGCTGGCCAAATGGAGAAGGGGCTGCCGCTTAAAACTCTTCCAAGTCTTTTTAAGAGGGCGTAATTGGTGGTTCATGGATTAAGCAAAGCCTCGTTCTTGGACGAGGCGACCACTCTGAAGCCGAAGCGTTCGAGCTGGGAATTCAGTCATGAGGCCTTCATCGTGGGTTGCAATCAGAACGGTTGTTCCCATGTCATTGATTTCCAGAAACAAAGACATGATGTCTCTTGCGGTATTGCTATCGAGGTTTCCAGTGGGTTCATCGGCCAACAAAAGAGAAGGGCGCCCAATGATCGACCTTGCGATGGAAACACGTTGTTGTTCCCCGCCAGACAGGGTTTGAGGGTAATCGTGAGCCCTGTCTGCCAAACCGACCAAGGAAAGAACGCCTCGAACTCTGTGGTCGACTTCGCCCGGGGTCATTTTTCTGATTTCGAGGGGCAAAGCCACGTTATCGTAAATCGTGAGGTCAGGTAAAAGTTTGAAATCTTGAAACACAAAACCCACTTCTCGCCGGTACTGATAAATTTGGTTTTTGGGCAAAGTGGAAACATCCCGATTGTTAACGTAGATATTTCCTTCACTTACCCGTTCCATTGCAAAGAGAAGTTTGAGCAGGGTGGTTTTACCGGCTCCATTGGCTCCGGTGATATAAGCGAATTCCCCCCGGCCCAAGTCAAAAGAAACGTCTTTTAAAGCGAAACGACTCGGTGAGTACCGCACCCCTACTCCCCGGAGATGGACCATCTTTTGAGCCATGAGCGAGTTTTCCTTTGAGAGACACGTGGAAATCGCCTTTATTTTAACATTTCTTTTGCCAAATCGACTCAAAAAGAAATAATAGGAGAAGCACGGCGGCATAGCCAAGTGGTAAGGCAGAGGTCTGCAAAACCTTTATTCCCCGGTTCGAATCCGGGTGCCGCCTTTTTATTTATGCATGTCATTGTAGATTTTTGTCTTGTGCCCCTCGGAGTAGGGGTCTCCGTCAGTAAGTATGTTGCGGCCTGCCAAGAAGTATTTGAAATGGCCGGCCTTAAAACCCACCTGCATGCTTATGGAACCAATGTCGAAGGGGATTGGGACTTGGTTTTCTCTTCCATCAAAAAATGCCATGAGGTCATTCACAAAATGGGGGCTCCCAGAATTTCCTCCACTTTGAAATTTGGAACTCGAACAGATCGGGCACAGACAATGGAAGACAAAGTAAAAAGTGTGAAAGAGAAGATTTAATGGTTTTGATTACGGGAGCTACGAGTGGAATAGGAAAGGCCTGTGCCGAGCTTTTAGCTTTGCAGGGAAAATCCCTGTTTTTAGTGGGGCGCCGTTTCGATCGGCTCCAAAGCCTGCAAAAATCCCTGGTGCAAGATCAGAAAGTGGAAGTCGAAATTGCTGCTTTGGATGTTTCCAACTCAAAAGCAGTTGAAGAATTTGGGGAAAAACATGCGCTGGCTTTAAGCAAGCTTGAGGCTTTGATCAACAACGCCGGGCTCGCAGTGGGGCGTGACACAATTCAAGAGGGCAGTCTTCAGGATTGGGAGACCATGTGGGATGTCAACGTAAAGGGCCTTCTTTATGTGACCCATCAAGTACTCCCGCATTTCCTGAAAAAACAGCGGGGGCATATCGTTAATTTGGGATCGGTTGCGGGAAGGTGGATTTACCCCAGAGGGAACATCTATTGCGCAACCAAAAGAGCTGTCAGCGCTTTAACGGAAAGTTTACGCCAAGATCTTTTGGGAACCGGGATTCGAGTGACGGAAATTTCACCGGGCATGGTGGAAACTGAATTCAGTGTCGTTCGATTTGGGGGCGACGAGAAAAAGGCCAAAGCTATTTATGAAGGGATGACCCCTTTAAAAGCAAAAGATATTGCAGAAGCGGTTGTTTGGTCTTTAATGAGGCCACAGCACGTGAATATTCAGGAAATGATTATTTACCCAACCGATCAGGCATCCACTTCTTTGGTACATCGAAGGGCTGACAAATGAGTGAAACCGGAAAAAATCTAAATGTAAAAATGGTCAATGGAGTCGCAGAAGTTTCAGCGGATGAACTCTTTCCTCATCTTGAAAAAGTAAAGTTGGTGGATGTCCGCCGGCCAGACGAGTTTTCAGGAGAGCTGGGACATATTCCCGGTTCGGAATTGGTGACGCTGGGACCGGAGCTGGTTCGGTTTTTACAAAATCAAGATCGAAACCAACAGATCGTATTTATTTGTAAAAGCGGAGTTCGTTCAAGGGAAGCTTGCCTTTTCAGCCAGCAGATGGGTTTCAAATCTCCCATCAATCTTCAGGGTGGAATGATCAGTTGGAATAGCTCCAAACTGCCTACGGAATAACAGGTTGCATATTCATTGGGAGGTTTTCCCGCTTGGGTGACAACTCCCCGGCCAAACCCCTTTGCAGGGTTCTTTCTTTTGGCTTTTTGCAGAACTTTTTGTGGCTGGTATCTCCCGGGCAATACCAAGTATCTACGAGTTTCACTACCATCCGTCCATAACCAGAGTGGTAGTGTTCATACTGGTTGGGATCCAGAGTCGTTAAAATCGCGGACTGAGTAGTGGGGCGGTTTCTTTCATTGAAAGAAACCACTTTTAATTTGTAGACCCGATAAGCGCCCCAGCAGGTTAGCTGGGGCACAACCAGAATTGCGAGGGCAATTGCCCAAAAACTAATTGGCTTTCGGAGCTGGGTTTTGGGGTGTTTGCGCATTGGCTTGTTGTCCCTCCATCCGAGTGACTTTCACCATTTGGCGGCTCTGATTGAACCACTCCCCGAAATTTTTTCTGGTCACGAAAGCCGCTGTGAATTTAGTGTTGTTTTTAGAAGAACCATCGTTTCTGACAACCACCATCCATTGCCCAATGGATTCCACTTGAGGAGAAACTTTTCCGGATCCTGCTTTGTCCAGAATATTTCTTTTCCACATTTGACCAAATCCCACTCCGCTTGGGAGAGGCGGCATATTGGCGACGTCCCGTCCAGAGGCGTCCCAGACCAAGCCCTCTTTTTCATTGAAGCTGCCTTTTCTCACAGGCACTCCCAATTCTTTTGCGAAACTTTCCAGTTTGGAAGGATTGGCTTTTGCATTTGCGAAAAGCATATCTGCTTTTTCTTTTTCTGCTTTGTGAAAGGCTTCATCTTTTTGGAAAGCTTCACGAAATGCCAATTGCTCTGCCACCATGGGCATGACATACATGTCTTTGAACGACTTCTTGTTTCCAAAATTCTTTAACAAAGCTTCCATTTGGGGATTGTTTTTGGCCGCTGTTTGCAAGCGGGTCATTTCCTCGCTCACCCGTTTTTCATCAATGGTTATTCCTTTGTTCTTTAAGATTTCAACAATGGTTGCACTTCGGATCAGCTGCTCCAAAGCGGCATTTTCATTCATTTGAGGATTGAAAACTTTCAGCATGCTCAAACGCAAATTGACTTCATCTTTTGTAATGGCCTGTTCTCCCACCATGGCGAGAGGCTTTGATTTGGTGCAGCTGATGACAAGAGCGAGTGACAGGGGGATTAAAATAAACCTTGTAAATTGGGTCATAGTGAATCTCCTTATTCAAAGCTTTTATCGGAATATTATCAGGAGTTTTAATGGCTCGACGCACCAAATGGGGAAAGCAGGATAAAGTCTCAAGCTATTTGCAAAAAGCGTCGAGAGCTAGAGGTGGAAAAAATGAGTTTTTTGGAGATTCACTTGTGAAAACAGCCCGCATCCTTTTAATCACAGCTTCTTTGTGTTTCAGCTTGGCCGGGTTTTCGGCTGAAGAAGCCGCTCTTTCAAAATCTCCCAAAAGGACTGTTTCCAGTACGAGCTCATTTCGGGAGCGCAGAGGAATGCAGGTATTTTTGTTTCAAGCGGGTGCAGGAATGATGCTGGACCTCCAAGACCATGTTCGGGGAATTGCAGAAGTCGCTTGGACGCCCACGTTTCATTTTAATTCGGTGGTTTCTGCTCGCTGGACAGTAGGAGTCGTATACCGAAATGTTTTTGCCAGTGATGTTTTAAGAGTCGGTGATATTTCCCTGACTCTTATTGAGAAACCCAAATTCAACTCCCCCCTCTATGGCGAGTTGGGAGGCGGGGTTCAGTATTGGACCGGGGATGCTTCCAGAAAATTTTATCCGGAAATCAAAGCGGGTTTTGGCTACCAGTTTGGGGATGGCGAGGGTTTCATCAAGAGCTTCCAATTAAGTTATGCACGCCCTTTCAATATGCCTCTTCAAACCCACCAGTTGATGGGTGTCTTTACTTTTGGATTCTAGTCCAAGCCTTAAAAATATTGACCGTAGCTAAAGCAGCTCCTACGGTATCTCCATATGGAAAAATTCTTTCAGTGGATCGATTGGCTGAACTGGTTTCTTTGGCACGATTATGTTCTTTATTTTGTGTTGGGGACCGGCGTTCTTTTTACAATTTGGACCAAGTTTTGTCAGTACAGAGCCATTACTCACGGGGTGGCCGTAATTCGGGGAAAGTACGATCGAAAAGATGACCCTGGAGCCATCAACCATTTTCAAGCTCTCTCTGCTGCTCTTTCGGCCACTGTCGGACTCGGAAATATCGGGGGAGTTGCTTTAGCGATTGCTCTGGGCGGCCCGGGTGCTGTGTTTTGGATGTGGATGGTCGGGGTTTTCGGCATGGCTTTGAAAGCCACAGAAGTCATGCAATCCATGCTTTACCGAAACACCAAAGATCCTAAAAACCCCCATGGCGGGCCGATGTGGGTCGCCAAAGAGGGTTTAAAAAAAATGAATCCCAAGCTGGCGGGTTTGGGCAAATGGATAGGCGGGATTTTCTGTGTCACTCTGCTGATTTCGACCATTACGGGTGGAAACATGTTCCAAGCTTGGAACGTTGCTGAGATCACCCATTCTTATTTTCCAAGTATTCCCAAAATTTTTTCCGGAATCGTCATGACTGTGGTAACCGGCATGGTGATCATCGGTGGGATCCACCGAATTGGTTCCGTTACTGGAAGGCTTGTACCTTTTATGTGCGGTCTTTATTTGGTAGCTGCTTTTTATGTGATTTTTGCAAATTTGGGCGAAGTTCCAAAAATGCTTCAGCTGATTTTTAGTTGTGCGTTCAACCCTGCCGAATCAGCCGGGGCTTTTTTGGGGGGATCTGCTGGCTACGCTTTTCTTTGGGGTATGAAGCGGGCTCTTTTTTCTTCTGAATCGGGACAAGGTTCAGCTCCCATTGCCCACTCAGCTGCGAAGACAGACGAACCTATTCGAGAAGGAGTCGTGGCGGGCTTGGAGCCTTTTGTAGATACATTAGTAGTGTGTACTTTAACCACACTCGTGATTTTATTAACGGGAGCTTGGAACCGGGGGCCTGAAGTTTCTTTTGAAAAGACACCCGCACTGGTGAATGCCTCCCAAATGGTAATCAAAGAAGGGACTTCCGAGCGGGTGTTGGTGGGAACACTCTTGGAAAAAACGGACCAGTACGTGGATTTTCTGAATGGAAATCCTGGAGTCGGGGAAGATTTCATCAGACGATGGCCGGTGGCCAATGTAAAGAGTTTGGATAAAACTCCGAACCAGTGGATTCCTGAAACGGGCGAAATTCCCAAGAAAGAACGAGAGGCTTTGCGGGTGACAGGTCCTTGGGCAGAGAACAACACAGTTTTCATGGTTGCCAATCGGGCTGCGATCGACTCCAACACTGGAAAAAATCTTTATCGCGTGTATGGCACAGTAACGTCTTGGAATGATCGTTTCGTTGTAGCTTGGAAAGCTTTTGAGTCTCAAGAAGCAACTGCTCCCACTCTCTCGGGACCTGAGCTGTTTAGCGATTATGTAGGGGCTTCGTTAACAGGGCATGCTTTTGACAGAGTGACTCCGGGCCTTGGGAAATGGCTGGTAACTGTTTGTTGCTGGCTTTTTGCGGTCTCCACTTTGATCTCTTGGAGCTACTACGGCGAGCAAGGGATGATTTTTCTTTTTGGTCCCAAGTCTGTGTTGCCTTACAAGTTGGTTTATTGCGCTTTGATTTTAATTTCGACGTGTGGGCTTATTAAAACAGACATTGAATTGGATGCGTTCACAGCAATGGGAACGGGCGTGATGCTTTGGGCCAATATTCCCATCATGTTGATTTTCGGTCGAATCACGATGCGGGCTTACCATGATTACATGCACCGTTTGGATACTGGCAAAATGAGAGGCCATAGCTACCCCAGTATGGTGGATGTGATTGAAGGAAATAAGTAAATAAATAAATTCAAATAGTTAAATAGTTGCCCCTTTAGTTGCCTGCCCAAAAAACCGAAAAGAAGGTTGGAGGGATTATGGCAAACACGAATAAAAACGAAACCGCTGCAAAAAGCAGTGAAAAAGAAGGCAAAGTCTCTGCAGTTCAACCCAAAGAAGAAAAGAAACGATGGACTTTAGCCCGTTGTCGAAAAGTGGCGAATCGCTTTAACAGCGAAGCAGACTGGGCTAAAGGGGCGCCTTCCAGTTATAAATCTGCCCAAGCTCATGGTTGGACCCAAGAGATTGTCAGTGGCTTTCAATCCAAAGGAACAAGCTCACCCAAATCGACCGTTAAAAAAGCAGCTTAAAACCCATTTTGAAAGACTTGCCTCTCACCGAAATTTCCTTTTAGGAGATTCGGACGGGGGGCAAGCGGGGTTTTTTCCAAACCTTCCTCATTTAAATTCCATTGAACTCAGAATCTTAACGCTGCGCCCAACAAAATGGTGGTTTTTCGACTCTTGTAATTCATGATCTATATAAGACGTGGCTCAGTGCGTGCATCCCCAGCATGATAGGGGTTTGGAACTTAAATATGAGCATTGAGAGTGAATACAACAAGCTTCTGCAGCGAGTCGCCACTAATGTCCGTCGATTGCGAAAAGAATGCGGCCTGACTCAAGAAGAAATGAGCCGCAAGGGCGGGTTTAACTACCGGTTTTACCAAAAACTTGAAAGCGGCAAATACAGTCCCAATCTGTACACGCTTTTTAGAATCGCAAAAACTCAGGGAGTTAAAATCTCAGACCTTTTGGACCGATCCCCTAAGTAAACTTTTTGATTTGGTCCGAGACATCTTCAAGCGTGAAAGGCTTTCCAATCCAGCCATTTGCATGAGCTTCTCTGGCCCTTTCTTCGGCATTTGCAGCTGCTGTCATAACAATCAAAGGGGCTTTGTTATCGTAGGCTTTGTAAAACCTGCGACTGAATTCCCAACCGTCCATCGTGGGCATTTTCATGTCCAAAAGAATTAAATGAGGCATTTTCTTTTTCTTTAGAAGCTCAAACGCTTCTTGTCCGTTTTGAGCGGTAAAGACTTCATAACCTTCAGACTCAAGAAAAGACTTCACTGAAAAAAGGATGTCATATTCGTCTTCAACCACGAGGATTGTTTTTTTGTCTTTTGACAAGTTCATGAGCCGGTTTTTCTCATGGGTTGTTTTTTTGGCAGTTCAAAATAAAAAGTACTTCCCGATCCCAGTTTGCTTTTCACACCGATATTCCCTCCGTGGAGATTTACGATTCCTCGGCAAATGAAAAGGCCCAATCCAAGCCCCGAAGCCCTTGCGTCTGTATTTGCTCTTTCGAACGCCAAGAAGAGTTTCCTTTGGGTGTCTTGTCCGAGACCCGGTCCATGATCTCTTACAGAAAATCGAACCAGGGTTGGTTCATCCTCCAATTGCAGTTCAACCGGGGAGTTTTCCGGGCTGTATTTAAGAGCATTGTCCAAGAGGTTTGAAATCACTTCGTAAAGCCGGATAGGATCCGCAATCATTTTTACAGGTTCGGCAGGCGCAGTGAAACGGATTTCTCGATTTGGAAATTGCATCATAAAATTATTTTTACAATCAGAAATCAAAACACTGAGATCCGTGAATTCACGTCTGAGTTCCAAAACCCCTCTATCCAATTTTGAAACTTCAAGAAGATCAATAACGAGTCTCGAAAGCCTTTCCAGTTGCGCTCGAATTCTCTGTAAAGTCTGGGCATCTGGCGGTGTCCCCTTCGCCATTTGACGTTGTACAAGCTCCGCAAGAAGGGATGCCGCAGTGACAGGAGTGCGGAGTTCATGAGCAGCAATGTCCAGAAATTTGCTCTTCGCTCTCATGGCAATTTCTGCGGTCTCTCGCGCAGAATTTAATTCCTCCAGAAGTCTGTGTTGTTCAGTAATATCCACAAAAATAGTGATTCCCGACATGATGGATCCATCTGCACGCCGTATCGGCCCAGTCTGACAAAGCCCCACCCGCTTTTCCCCATTTGGGCGAACAAAAATGACTTTCTGGGAGGAGGTTTCCCCGAAGCGGACGGCTCGCGCCAAAGGGAGATCGTCATTTGCAATCGGTACTCCCTCCATATCTGTAATCCGCCAGCGTGCATATCGATTAATATCAACTCCTCTTACCAGATTCGATTCATCTCCTCCTGAAATCTGCAGAGCAGCTGGATTAACAAAACGAAGGAGCCCGCTT
>Ga0214917_10000737_pt1 | contig 42785 bp, 39 predicted proteins | sample LL_1208_BB_MetaG_FD_177983 | JGI IMG/M metagenome (GOLD analysis project Ga0214917, IMG submission 177983) | Freshwater microbial communities from Lake Lanier, Atlanta, Georgia, United States - LL_1208_BB | ecosystem: Environmental > Aquatic > Freshwater > Lake | place: USA: Georgia | collected... | reverse complement strand
GCAGCTGGCATTAGCCCAACAGAGCGCGGTCGTTTAGTGGATTTACTTAAGTCACTCGATAAAGAGATGACACTTGTTTTGATCGAGCACGATATGGCTGTTGCATTGGCAGTGGCAGATGAAGTAATCGTTATGCATGATGGAAATATGTTTATGCACGGATCTCCAGATGAAGTGCGCACAAGTTCTGCAGTTCGTGATCTTTACTTAGGGAGCAATCATGAGTGACCTTATTATTTCTGGCGTTGAAGCTGGATACGGTCATGTTCGTGTTCTTCATGGCGTGAACCTAAAAGTTTCAGACAAACCAGTTGCACTCATGGGCCGAAACGGCATGGGTAAAACCACACTCGCTCAAGCAATCATGGGATTAAACGCAACAACTGGCGGAACAATTACCTATGGTGATGTCACGCTTACAGGATTGTCGCCGACAAAGATTGCTAACGCAGGAATTGGTTATGTTCCACAAGGACGCCGAGTATTCCCATCCTTAACCGTCGATGAGCATTTACGGATTCTTGAAAAGCGCACAAGTAAGTGGAGTGCTCAAAAGGTTTACGAATTATTCCCACGCCTTGCTGAGCGCAAGAAAAACGGAGGAGCGATGCTCTCTGGTGGTGAGCAACAGATGCTTGCTATCGGACGTGCACTGATGACGGACCCAACACTTCTCTTAATGGACGAACCATCTGAAGGTTTAGCCCCTGCAATTGTTGAGCACCTGGGCAACTCTCTCCGTGATCTTGTTGCTCAAGGTCAACGCGTATTGCTTATCGAACAAAATCTTAAGTTTGCTTCAACTCTCTGTGATGAAATCGTGATTCTTTCTAATGGTGAAATTCAAGCAACTGTTTCATCAAAGGAATTGCGCGGTAGCGCAGAGCTTCAAAATAAATATCTCGGGGTCGCTTAAAAAGAAAAAGGAGTCAGAAAAATGTCAAAGACTTTGCGTGTTGCAATGATTGGCTATGGCTTCATGGGAAAAGTGCACTCACATGCATGGAGAAGCGTTAATCACTTCTTCCCTGATGCCCCACATATTGAAATGACCGTAATCTGCGGTCGCAGCAAAGATGCTCTCGAAACTGCTCGTGTCACATTTGGTTGGAAAGAAGCAGAAACTGATTGGAAGAAAGTTATCGCACGCAGCGATATTGATGTCATTGATATCTGTACGGCGGGAGATACTCACGAAGAAATCGCAATCGCCGCCCTTAAAGCGGGCAAGCATGTGATCTGTGAAAAACCTCTTGCTAACAATGGCAAGGAAGCCAAGGCAATGGCGGAAGCAGCTACAGAAGCTGCAAAGAATGGAACAAAATCGATGGTTGCATTTAACTATCGACGCGTTCCAGCACTTGCTGTTGCAAAACAATTCATTGAAAGTGGAAAGATTGGAACAATTTTCCACGTTCGTGCAAATTACTTACAGGATTGGATTATTGATCCAGAGTTCCCATTGGTATGGCGACTTGATAAGAAAACCGCTGGTTCTGGAGCACTCGGAGATATCGCAGCTCACATTATTGATGCGTCATATTTCTTAACTGGTTCAAAGATCACATCCGTGAGCGGACAGTTAAAGACATTTATCAAGGAACGTCCTTTGCCCTCTGCCTACACTGGATTAACTGCGGGCACTTCATCCGGTCGCGGACAAGTAACCGTCGATGACACAGCAGTCTTTACCGCTAACTTTGAAAATGGTGCCATTGGAACGTTTGAAGCAACTCGCTTTGCAGCTGGTCGCAAGAATGCAATGTCGATCGAAGTCAATGGTTCAAAGGGAAGCTTGTACTTTAACTTTGAAGATATGAATGAATTACTTTTCCACGATCACACGACACCATCATCTGAAGCAGGATTTAGAAAGATTCTGACGACAGATGGCGCACAGCCATATGTAGCTGCATGGTGGCCACCAGGACACATCATCGGTTACGAGCACACATTTACTCATGAAGTTTATGACTTCGTAGTTGCAATCGATAAAAATTCAAACCCATCTCCTTCGTTTGCTGACGGCTTGTACGTACAGCAAGTTCTTGATGCGGTTGAAGCAAGTGCAGAAAATAAATCACAACTCACTAACGTGAAATAGAAGGAGAAGAAAATGCCACGTCCAGTAACGCTCTTCACCGGTCAATGGGCTGATCTACCATTTGAAGAAATGTGTCGCCTCGCATCATCGTGGGGATATGACGGATTAGAAATTGCATGTTGGGGCGATCACTTCGAAGTGGATCGCGCACTTAACGAACCTGGTTACATCGAAGGTCGTCATGCAATCTTGAAAAAGTACAACCTCAAGGTTTTTGCAATCTCTAATCACCTTGTTGGTCAAGCTGTATGTGATCATCCAATTGACGAACGTCACAAAGGAATCTTGCCTTCACGTTTGTGGGGCGATGGAGATCCAGAAGGCGTGCGTCAACGTTGTGCAAATGAAATGAAAGACACAGCTCGAGCAGCCGCAAAACTTGGCGTAAAAGTTGTTGTTGGATTTACAGGTTCATCAATCTGGCACACGGTTGCAATGTTCCCACCTGTTCCACCAGCAATGATTGATGCTGGGTATAAAGATTTTGCAGATCGCTGGAATCCAATCTTGGATGTATTTGATGAAGTGGGCGTTAAGTTTGCACACGAAGTTCATCCATCAGAAATTGCTTACGATTATTGGACAACTGTTCGCACACTCGAAGCAATCAAGCACCGTCCAGCATTTGGTTTGAATTTCGACCCAAGTCACTTTATTTGGCAAGATCTTGATCCAGTCGGTTTCCTCTGGGATTTCAAAGATCGTATCTATCACGTGGACTGTAAAGAGTCCGTTAAACAACTAAATGGTCGCAATGGTCGTTTAGGTTCTCATCTTCCATGGGCTGATCAACGACGCGGATGGGACTTCGTCTCTGTTGGTCATGGTGATGTTCCATGGGAAGCATGTTTCCGCATGCTTAATGCAATCGGTTATGACGGTCCAATCTCAGTTGAGTGGGAAGACGCTGGAATGGATCGTTTAATTGGTGGACCTGAATCACTGGAGTTCATTCGCAAGATGTGCGCGATTGAACCACCAACTGCTTCATTCGATGCAGCTTTCTCCTCAGGAAACTAATGTAACTACCAAATAAGCGCCCGCTTTACTCCTTCTACCTGTTCTAAGGAGTGCAGCGGGCGTTTTGGTTGTACACCTATTATTTTCCTATGAAGACGTGGAGCGCCATAGTTTTATCTGGTGGCACAAATAAACGTTTTGGTTCTGATAAATCTGCAGCGCTCTTACACGATGTAACTCTTTTAGATCACGTTCTTAGCTTTATTCCACACAATATTAAAACTGTCATCGTGGGCAAAGATGTATTTGAAGAACCTCCTCTTGGTGGTCCGGTGGCAGGAATTACTCGTGGATTAAAAGAAATTGAAACAGAGTTTGTGGCAGTGGCAGCAGTTGATATGCCATACGGGGCTTCGCTTTTTTCACAATTACTTGATGCAATCGAAAACGATGCGGCTATGCCGATAGACGCACAAGGATTTAAGCAACCATTATGTGGAATCTATCGCCGCAACTCATTGCTTGCTGCCATCGAAAAACTTGGCAATCCGCATGGTCAATCAATGCGCGCCCTCTGTGACTTACTTGTGATTGATCAAGTACAGGTAGACGCGAGTGTGCTCATTGATATTGATACGCCACAGGATTTAATAAGCGCCCATTCCAGCCCTAGGATTACCTGATTATGACGGAGAAAAAATTGACCCATCTTGATGCCGATGGAAAATCTCATATGGTCGATGTTAGCCATCGTGATGTCACGGTTCGAACGGCTCAAGCTAGTGGTCACGTAAAACTCTCTGCCGAAGTAATCACCATGCTTCGTGATAACACTGTTCCTAAAGGTGATGTTCTAGCCACTGCGCGAATCGCTGGAATTATGGGAGCAAAGCGCACACCAGATTTGATTCCACTCTGTCATCCAATTGCACTTCACTCAGTCACCGTTGATTGTGAGATAGATTCAACAGGTGTCGCAATTGTTTCCAGAGTTAAAACTGCTGATCGCACAGGTGTTGAAATGGAAGCACTCACAGCTGTCAGTGTTGCAGCGCTAACTGTGATCGACATGGTTAAAGCCATCGATCCATCGGCATCGATTTCATTCGTGCACGTTGAAAGCAAAGATGGTGGACGAAATGGATTGTGGAAGCGTCCGTGAAAGCTGCAATCATTACTGCAAGCGCGCGTGCTTCAGCTGGAGTTTACGAAGATAAAAGTGGCGAAATTCTTAAAGCGGGATTAATTTCTTTAGGCTATGAAGTAACGGGTGTAACAATTGTGCCCGATGATGTAAGACGCATTTCTGCTGAACTGGAATCAGCAATTGCCGCGAAAATTGATCTCGTTGTTACAACAGGTGGAACAGGTGTATCTCCAACAGATGTCACACCTGAAGCGACTGCTGCACATATCGAAAAACTACTCCCGGGAATTCCAGAAGCGCTGCGGGCATATTCTCGTGAAAAAGTTCCCACTGCAGATTTATCGCGTGGACTTGCCGGAACACATGGCACAACGTTAATTATTAATCTGCCTGGATCACCGGGAGCAGTGAGAGATGGACTAGTAATTATCGAACGCTTAGCTGGGCATATTCACGAGCAATTGCGCGGCAAAGATCATGGATAAAGTCTTTGTCACTGACAAAGTGATTTCTGCGACGCACTTAGCCACTCTTGTGCAGAGCAAGAAATCAGGAGCTGTAGTGACCTTTAGCGGTGATGTGCGCAATCACGACGGTGGTAAAGATGTTTCTACGTTGACGTATGAAATTCATCCCAGTGCACAAGATGTACTGCAATCTGTAGTTTCAGAAGTTTCGGCCAGCTTTGCAATTAACGATGTTGCCGTTGCTCATCGCTATGGCGAGATTGCAATTGGCGAGTGCGCATTTGCAGTTGCCGTCAGTGCCGATCATCGCGAAGCAGCATTTGAAGCATGTAGGGCACTAGTCGCTACAGTCAAAGAAAAGTTACCTATTTGGAAGCATCAAGTTTTTGCAGATGGCAGCGATCAATGGGTTAACTTCGCATGAAAACGCTCATCGATACCTATGGTCGCGTACATCGCAATCTTCGAGTTTCACTGACAGATCGCTGCAACCTTCGTTGTACCTATTGCATGCCACATGACTTTGCTGCGTGGTTACCTTCAGAGCATCAGCTGACAACTGATGAACTAGTACGTGTTATTGAAATAGCTGTCAGCGAAGGAATCAATGAAGTTCGCCTTACAGGGGGAGAGCCACTTCTTCGCCCAGATATCGTTGAAATTGTCGCGCGCATTAACGCAATCAAAAATGCACCAACTTTGACCATGACTACAAATGCTTTAACACTTGAAAAAGTTGCCAAGCCTTTGGCAGATGCAGGACTGACTCGCATCAATATTAGTTTAGATACATTAGATAGAGATCGCTTTAAGGTAATGACTCATCGCGATCGAATTGATGATGTATTTGCAGGAATCAAATCGGCGCAAGATGCGGGAATTGATCCCATTAAAATTAATGCAGTCTTATTAAAGGGCGTTAACTCCGATGAAGCACCAGCACTTCTGGAATGGGCACTAACAAATGATTTAGCACTGCGATTTATCGAACAGATGCCACTTGATGCGGGTGGTATTTGGGAGCGTTCATCTCTTGTCATGGCTGATGATATTTATGCAGATTTATCACAGAAGTATGAGTTAACCCCATGTGATGGACGCGGATCATCCCCCGCCGAAGAGTTCTTTGTAAATGGGGGACCAGCAACTGTTGGAATCATTGGCAGTGTTACACGCCCATTTTGTGGAGCTTGTGATCGCTTACGTCTGACATCTGATGGCCAATTACGTTCTTGTTTATTCTCACTTGAAGAGATGGATTTACGCACCGCTATGCGCAGCGGAGCAAGTGATGAAGATATTGCGCAGCGATTTAGAAAAACAGTTGCTGACAAATTACCTGGTCATGGAATTAATGATCCAAAATTTATTCAACCGCAGCGACCAATGTCTGCTATTGGTGGTTAAGCGCCACCTGCAAAGCGAGGCAGTACATCGATAACGCTGCCTTCACCAATTTGCATTTCTAAATCAGCACACGCAACGCCATCAACAAGATAAGAACATTGGGGCAGCACGCTCTCTAATTCGCCATGAGTCTGAAGCCTTTGAATAATTGAGGCGAGAGAACCTGCTGGGCAATCTATATTTCCAGTTCCTGCCTTTGCGCGCGCAACAGCAAAGAGTCGAACCTGTACGAATGCCATGACCTAAGTATAGGCTCTGCATGTGCTCGAGTTCATAGCGATAACTGGCGTGGGTTTTATTGTCGGAATAATCAACGGTATGGCAGGCGGCGCTTCAGTTATTTCATTTCCAGTAATCCTGGCAACGGGCTTGTCACCAGTCAGCGCTGCTATGACTAATGCAATTGGCATTACGCCAGCTAATTTTTTTGCTCTTATTGCAATACGCCATCGCATTAAAGAAATCTTTCGCCAATATAACCAACTAATTTGGATTTCAATTGCAGCTTCTATACTGGGTGCGATTGCTCTGATTAATGTCCCTCCTCGTGTTTTTGAAAAGATTGTTCCATTCTTACTTTTATTTGCCACTTTGAGTCTGTTAATTAAAGTAAAACCAAAAGAAGATAAGAATTTTCAAGTAAAAGAAAGTATTGGAATTGCTGCAAGCGGTTTTTATTGTGGTTATTTTGGCCCGGGACAAGGCGTGATGGTGATTGCGGTCCTTGCTCGAGATGCTCGTAGAAATACGGCTGATCTAAACTCTGCCAAGAATCTCATTGTTGGTTGCACCAGTACTGTCTCAAACATCATCTATGTTTTCAGTGGCCTGGTTCATTGGACCTTTGTGGGAGCCCTACTTTTAGGTTCGACTATTGGTGGAACCTTGGGCGGGCGCTGGGCAACCCGAATGAGTCCGAGTTTTTACAGGGGCCTAGTTCTAATTACTGGCCTCGGTGCCAGCGCCTGGCTCTTCGTGAAATACCTCTTCTAGATATCTATTCAATCGTATACAACTGATATACGATGCCGACTATGAGCAGCGTCGCCTCCCGAGAGATCCTCACGCGAGGTCCTGAAGGCACTTCTTTAGCTGAAGAAGCGTATGCAGTAATTCGCTCCAAAATTATTACCTTAGAACTAGAACCAGGTTCACTTATTTCTGAAGCCACACTGATGGCGAAATTAAACTTTGGTCGCACACCTATTCGTGAAGCGTTACGCATTTTGGCCAATGAAAAACTCGTAGAAGTATTCCCACGTCGTGGCATGTTTGTATCAAATGTAGATGTAGAAAACCTTGCTGCCGTTTCCGAAGTTCGTGCAGTACTTGAAATAAAAGCTGCAGAATTAGCCGCGGTGCGTTCTACAAAATCAGATCGTGCAATCACTTTAGAACTCATTAAAGAAATTGATGCCATAAAAGGCAAGCCCGAGATGCGCACATTGATTCAGCTCGACCAAAGAATTCACCACCACATCTACGAATGCACCCACAATGAATTCTTGGCATCGTCTCTCGATAATTATTACGCCCACGCACTTCGTATCTGGTTTTTAGCGCTAGATCAGGTAGAAGAACTATCTGATGCAATCAAAGAACATCGTGCATTACTTGAAGCAATTGCCGCCAATGATGGTAAAGCTGCAGCCAAAGCAATGCGCGAACACGTCGAAGGTTTCGAAACAACAATTCGAAAGAATCTCTAACCACCAACTAACCACCACAGAGAAATAAACGGGGAAACAGCAATGAGCGGTAAGTTACCAAGCAAGGCTAAGTGCGTCGTTATTGGCGCAGGAATCGTTGGAAATGGCATGGTCTATCACCTTGCAAAACTAGGGTGGAAAGACATTGTTCAGATTGATAAAGGTCCACTTCCAAATCCTGGTGGCTCAACTGGTCACGCATCTAACTTTATTTTCCCTGTTGATCACTCAAAAGAGATGACAGCAATTACCGCAGAGAGTATGCGTCAATACAAAGAGTTTGGAACATTTACAGAATCAGGTGGAATCGAAGTTGCGCGTACTCCAGAGCGTATGCAAGAGCTTGCTCGTCGCATTACTTCAGCAAAATCATGGGGCGTCGATGGTGGTCGAATTATTTCCCCAGAAGAAGTTAAGAAATTAGTTCCGTATATTGATGAAACGGTAATTCTTGGTGGTTATTACCAACCTACAGTAGGTGTTGTTGACTCACTCCGTACTGGAACACTGATGCGCGAAAAAGCTGCCGAAATGGGTGCTGCACAATCATTTGCAAACGTTGAAGTACAAGACATCACAACTGAAAATGGTCACGTAAAAGCAGTTGTGACAGATCAAGGAACAATCGAAGCTGATTACGTTGTCATTGCGTGTGGTTGCTGGTCACCAAAGCTTGCAGCAATGGCTGGTGCGCACATTCCGCTTACTCCTGCTGTACACCAGATGAAAGATATTGGACCAGTTCCATTCTTTAAGGACACAAAAGGTGATATCGAGTGGCCAATTATTCGTGACATGGACACATTCATGTACGAGCGCCAACACGGCACAGGTCTAGAAATCGGCTCATATGCGCACCGACCAATTCTTTACAACCCAGATGATCTTCCATCAAATGCAACTGCGACACTTTCACCTACAGAGTTTGCATTTACTCAAGCTGATTTCGATATTCAGGATGAGCACTCATATGAGCTAATGCCATCAATTGTTGGAGATGAAAACGTTCGTGAAAAATATGCATGTAACGGAATTCTTTCTTACACGCCAGATGGAATGCCTATCTTGGGAGAAACACCTGAAGTTAAAGGTCTTTGGTCTGTTGCAGCAGTCTGGATTAAAGAGGGTCCAGGAACTGCTAAGTCAGTTGCTGAGTGGATGGTCTTGGGTGATTCGAAGATTGATTTACATGCGTCAAATATCGCTCGCTTCCACGAGCACCACAAAGATGACAAGCATGTAAAAGCTCGGGTTGCAGAGTCATTTAATAAGACGTATGGAATTGTTCACCCACTTGAGCAATACGAATCAAATCGTAAAGTTCGTTTGTCTCCTTATTATGATCGCGAAGCAAAGCTTGGCGCAGTCTTCTATGAGACAGCAGGATGGGAACGTCCATTCTGGTATGAGTGCAATAAAGATCTCGTTGCAAAGTTTGGCGACAAAGTCATGCCACGTACTGCTGAATGGGAGTCACGTTGGTGGTCACCAATAATCAACGCGGAGCACTTACAAATGCGCGAAACAGCTGGCATCGTAGATCTGACTGCATTTGCATACTTTGATATCACTGGACCATCAGCGCTAGCGGTCGTACAAAAAGCTGCACTTCGTCAGATGGATGTCGCTATTGGCCGTGTTGTGTATACGCCAGTGCTTGGTCCAAATGGTGGATTCAAATCAGATTTAACAATCATGCGTCTTGGAGAATCACACTTCCGCGTTGTCACCGGTGGAGCACACGGTATGGCAGATAAGAAGTGGTTTGCTGACTTATTACCTTCCGATGGCTCAGCAACTATTAAAGATATTACTTCTGATTACACAACTCTTGGCGTGTGGGGACCAAGCGCACGAAAGATTGTTCAAGAAGTAACTTCTGCTGATATGAGCAATGAAGCATTTAAGTTCAGTACATGCAAAGAAATTGATATCAAGGGCGTAAAAGTTCTTGCATCGCGCATTTCTTACGTCGGCGATCTTGGTTGGGAATTCTACGTACCAATGGCTGATGGTCCTGCTTTGTGGGATGCACTCTGGGAATCCGGTAAGAATCACGGCATGATTCCAGTTGGAATTGGTGTGTACGGAACAACTGGTCGTCTTGAAAAGTGTTACCGCGCATACGGTCCAGAACTTGAAACTGAGTACACAGTGGTTGAAGCTGGAATGCAGACACCAAAACTCAAAGATGCTGATTTCGTTGGAAAAGAAGCTCATGTAAAGCACCGCAGCGAAAAACCAGTTGCAATGCTATGTACTCTCTTTGTTGATGATCACACATCTTCAACTGGAGAAAAGCGCTACATGATGGGTAACGAACCTATTCTTACTCTCGATAAGCAACCAATTACTGATTCACATGGACGTCGTTCGTATGTGACAAGTGCTGGGTCGGCTCCATCACTTGGAAAACATATTTTAATGTCGTACTTGCCAACAGAGCTTGCAGTTGCTGGAAACAAGTTCTTAGTTGAGTACCTCGGTGAGCACTATCCATGTTCAATCGCTGAAGTAGGCGCTACTTCTGTGTTTGATCCATCAAATGAGAGGATTTTGGCGTAATGGATGTTTTAGTCTGTTTGAAGCGCGTTCCTCTCGCGGGCGGAACATTAATTCTGACTCCAGATGCGAAAGATATTGAGACAAAGCATCTTGGTTTTGGAATCAGTCCCCACGAAGAAAACGCTGTAGAAGCTGGAGTTCAACTCGTTGAACAAATGGGTGGCTCACTTACCCTTTTAACACTTGGACCATCAGATGCTGAAGAACAGTTGCGTGCACAATTAGCTATTGGAGCTACACGCGCAGTTCTTTTAGAAACTGATGGACAAGAGTGGGATCCTCAAGGAACAGCAGCCGCTTTAGTCGATGCAATCAACGCGGAAGAGACAAAGTTTGATCTCATTATTTTCGGCGCCGAATCTGTAGATAGCGCTGGTTATCAAATTCATGTACGCGTTGCTCATGCACTCAATCGACCAATCGTGACAAATGTGAAGGCGATGAAGATTGAAAATGGAATCGCTTCATGTGAACGAGTCGTTGCAACTGGTCGCGAGCATTATGAAGCACCACTTCCAGCAATTGTCACCGTGCGCGATGGTTTGAATATTCCACGCTATCCATCAGTTCCTGGTCGTATGCAGGCGCGCAAGAAGCCAGTAAATATGAAAAAGGCTGAACCACGACTTCCAAAGTTAGAAAAACTCAATCTAACTATTGCTCCATCTAAATCAACAGGAGCAGAGATTTTAGGTAATGGCCCAGAAGCAGTTCCGGCACTCGTTGAAGTTCTTAAAAAGATTGGAGCGCTCTAATGATTTTGGTACTTGTAGATCACGATCGCGGCGAACTTGATCCCTTGTCACTACGTGCACTTACTGCTGCACGCAAAATCGGTCAAGATATTGAAGCCGTAGTAATTGGAAAAGATGGCGCTGGACTTGCAGGAATTGTTGGTGAATACGGAGCAAAGGTTTTACACGTTGCAACGCATGCTGACATTACTGATTACACACCAAAAGCGTCAGGACGAGCACTGAAAGATCTCGTAGAAAAATTAAATCCTTCCGCGGTATTAGCTGCTGGAAGTCCACGTGGGAATGAACAATTGGCACATCTTGCAGCATTTCTAGATGCTCCTATGGCATCAGATTGTTCATCCATAACACTTGGCACTCCACACGTTGTTCAACGTGCACGGTGGGCGGGCAACCTCATAGAAGAAGCGAATGTTCACTCTCAGCTTTTGATTGCTTCGATTTTTCCATTCTCTACAGAACCAGAGTCTGCCAATGGATCAGCTGCAGTAGTTTCTGAATTCCGGCCAACACTTGATGCCAGTGACACAATCGTTCGTGTATTAAGTCGTGACTCTGGCGAATCAAAGAGTGGCGGAGTAACACTTACTGATGCAAAGGTAATTGTTTCAGGTGGTCGCGGAGTTGGCGGTCCCGAGGGCTTTAGTAAGTTAGAAGAACTTGCCTCTCTGATGGAAGGCACCGTCGGATGCTCACGTGTTGTGACAGCATCTGGTTGGCGCCCACACGCAGAACAAGTTGGCCAAACTGGTTCGAAAGTCGCGCCAGATTTATACATTGCGTGCGGTATATCAGGTGCGATGCAACATATTGCCGGTATGAAAAATAGTAAAACGATTGTTGTTATCAATACTGATCCTGAAGCTCCAATTCTAAATTATGCAGATTACGCAATCATTGGCGACTTGCATCAAGTACTTCCCGCACTTACTAGCGCAGTACGAGCAGCAAAGGGATAAAAATGTCTGACATTGAAATCGCTCAAAAAGCCACAATGAAGCCAGTTCTAGAAATTGGCGCATCCCTTGGTATAGGCGCCGAACACCTCGAGCCATATGGTCACTACAAAGCAAAGATCTCTCTTAAATATTTGGATTCATTGCCAAAGAAGAGTGATAGCAAACTTGTTTTAGTAACTGCAATCAGTCCAACTCCAGCAGGTGAAGGTAAGACAACGACAACTGTTGGATTAGGTGATGCGCTTCGCCACATCGGCAAAAACGCGTTGATTGCTCTGCGCGAACCATCTCTCGGTCCGGTCTTTGGAATGAAAGGTGGCGCAGCAGGTGGCGGCTACGCACAAGTTGTGCCGATGGAAGATATCAATCTTCACTTTACGGGCGATTTCAGCGCAATCGCACTAGCAAATAACTTACTTGCAGCACTTTTAGATAATCATATTCATCATGGCAATACATTAGATATTGATGTGCGTCGCGTTTCCTGGAAGCGCGTTGTTGATATGAACGATCGCGCACTCCGCGAAATAGTTGCATCCCTTGGTGGTGTCGGAAACGGAGTGCCACGTCAAGACGGATTCGACATTGTGGTCGCATCCGAGATTATGGCTATCTTCTGCTTGGCAACGTCGATCGAAGATCTTAAAGAGCGCATGGGCAAAATCGTTGTGGCATACACGCGCGATAAAAAACCTGTTCTTGCCAGTGACCTCAATGCACACGGTGCAATGACAGTAATTCTTAAGGATGCTTTCCAGCCAAACTTGGTACAGACACTTGAAAACACACCAGCATTTGTCCATGGTGGACCATTTGCAAATATTGCTCATGGTTGTAACTCTGTCGTTGCAACTACATCGGCACTCAAACTGGCAGATTATGTTGTCACAGAAGCGGGATTCGGTGCTGATTTAGGTGCGGAAAAATTTATTGACATCAAGTGCCGTAAAGCAGGTATCGCACCATCTGCGTGCGTTCTTGTTGCAACTATCCGCGCACTTAAATACCACGGTGGTGCTGACTTAAAGACCATTACGGAAGAAAATCTTGATGCCCTCGAAAAGGGAATCGTTAACCTTGAGCGTCACATCAAGAACATCACAACTGTCTATAACTTGCCATTAGTAGTTTCAATCAACCACTTCACAAGTGATACCAAGGCCGAAGTTGATCTACTTCGCAGAAAGGTAGAGGCTCTGGGTGTCAAAATTGTCCTTGCAACTCACTGGGCAGATGGTGGTAAAGGTGCTGCGGATCTTGCTCACGTTGTCGTCGAACTCTGCGAGAAGCCTTCGAAGATGACATTTGTTTACGAAGATGGCGCAACGTTGTGGGAGAAAGTCACGGCTATTGCAACAAAGATTTATGGCGCTGCAGATGTCACAGCAGATGCCAAGGTTCAAAACAAAATTAAAGAGCTACAAGATGGTGGCTACGGTCATTTCCCAATCTGTGTCGCAAAAACACAGTATTCATTCTCCACCGATGCAGCACTTCGTGGTGCACCTAGTGGTCATTCACTCAATATCCGCGAAGTTCGTTTATCTGCAGGAGCCGAATTTATTGTTTTGGTCTGCGGAGAAATTATGACGATGCCAGGTTTACCAAAGGTTCCATCTGCAGAGCGGATTGATTATGTTGATGGCAAAGTTGTAGGACTTTTCTAACATGACACATCCATCATGGAATATCGAAGAAGCAACACGAGTGTTGTCTCCTTTAAAAAACGTTCAAGGACCAGTGCTCATCGCACTGCAAGCAATTCAAGAGCGTTTTGGATATATTCATGATGAAGCCGTTGGTCTTATTGCAGAGACATTTAATGTCTCACGTGCAGATGTGCATGGAGTTCTTACGTATTATCACGATTTACGTACAACACCTGCGCCAGCGCGTTGCATTCAAATCTGTGTAGCTGAAGCGTGTCAATCAGTTGGATCTCGCGAGTTAGTTGCAGCAGTTGAGAAAAAACTAGGAAAGATAATTGATCAAAACTATAGCGATGTCGAAATTAAATCCGCATACTGTTTTGGAAATTGTGCACTTGGACCAGCCGCGATGATTGATGGCGAATTAGTTGGTCGTGCAAGCGTTGAAAAGGTCACCGCATGAGTACCGTTGTATACGTTCCTAATGACAGCGCTGCTGTATCTATTGGCGCCGATCAAGTTGCTGCACGTATTGCTCAAGAAGCGATAAAGCGTTCACTAGATGTCACAATTGTAAGAAATGGAACACGTGGTGCTCTGTGGCTTGAAACTTTGGTCGAAGTACTAACACCGCAAGGACGTATCGCTTACGGTCCTGTGCAACCTGATGATGTCTCATCACTATTTGATGCAGATTTCTTAAGTGGCGGAACACATTCTTTGGCACTTGGCGCAACGGATGCAATCGCATGGTTTGCAGGACAAGATCGTGTTACTTATAAGCGCGTTGGAGTTATTGACCCACTATCTCTTAAAGATTACGAGACGTACGGTGGTTTAGTTGGTCTGCGTAAAGCTCTTGCGCAAAGTGGCGCAGAGATTGTTGCAGAAGTAACCGCATCTGGTTTACGTGGCCGTGGGGGAGCGGGCTTTCCTGCCGGAATTAAATGGAAGACTGTTTTAGATGCACAAGCAGATCAAAAGTATGTTTGCTGTAACGCTGATGAAGGCGATAGCGGAACTTTTGCAGATCGAATTTTAATTGAAGCAGATCCATTTACTTTGATTGAAGGAATGTGCATCGCAGCCATTGCAGTTGGTGCAACCCAAGGATTTGTCTATCTTCGCTCTGAATATCCAACAGCAATTAAGCGCCTGCGAGATGCAATTGAGATTGCACAGAGTGCCGGTCTTCTTGGATCATCCATTCTTGGAAGTAAGTACGCTTTCAACCTCGAAGTTAGAGTTGGCGCAGGCTCTTACGTATGTGGTGAAGAGACGGCGATGCTTGAAAGTATTGAAGGTAAGCGCGGCGTTATTCGCTCAAAGCCACCACTTCCAGCCCTAGCTGGACTCTTTGGTAAACCAACAATTATCAATAACGTCTTAACACTTGCGAGTGTTCCTGAAGTTATTGCCAGCGGCGCTGCTGCATACGCTGCTCGTGGAACCGGTCGCTCACTCGGCACACAAGTTTTCCAATTAGCTGGAAACATTGCACGTGGTGGAATTATCGAAACAGCTTTCGGCGTTACGTTAGAAACTCTTGTGCATACATTTGGTGGCGGAACCTTAAGTGGTAAACCATTACGTGCCATTCAAATTGGCGGCCCACTCGGTGCATATTTCAATACCTCACACCTAAGCGTATCTATGGATTATGAATCGCTAGCAGCCGCTGGCGGAATGCTTGGCCATGGTGGAGTAGTTCTCTTTGATGATTCGGTTGATTTAGCCCAGCAAGCAAAGTTTGCAATGGAATTCTGTGCTCTTGAGTCGTGCGGCAAGTGCACCCCATGTCGTTTGGGATCAACTCGCGGCGCTGAAACGATTGAAAAAATTATTTCTGGCGTGGATGTTCCCGCAAATAAGTTATTGCTCTTAGACTTATGCGAAGTGATGACCGATGGATCACTCTGCGCTATGGGTGGACTTACGCCGCTTCCCGTAAAGAGTGCGATGAATAATTTTCCAGAAGATTTCACAGGAGGTGCGAAGTAATGACATTAATTATCGAGCCTGACTTCGGTACTCCTGCAAGTAAAAAAACCGAAACGGTCACAGTTGAAATTGATGGGCAATCAGTAACAGTTCCCGCAGAAACTTCAATCATGCGAGCTGCTGCAATGCTCGGAAATAATATTCCGAAACTCTGTGCAACAGATCGCCTGAAAGCATTTGGATCATGCCGACTCTGCGTTGTTGAAGTTGATGGCAGAAATGGCACACCTTCTTCATGCACAACACCCGTTGCTGACGGAATGAAGGTTTCAACCAAGACAGATCGCGTACAAAAGATACGTCGCGGAGTCATGGAGCTCTACATGTCAGATCACCCAGCAAATTGTGAAACTGGTGATGAGTGCAAGATGCATTCAATGGCTAAAGAAGTTGGCCTAAGCGAAGTTCGATACGAAGGTAAGACACACCTTGGTCTGCAAAAAGATGAAAGCAATCCGTACTTCACTTTTGATTCAACTGAGTGCATCGTATGCAACCGCTGTGTCCGTGCATGTGATGAAGTCCAAGGCACCTTCGCCCTTACGATTGAAAATCGTGGCTTTGAAGCTCGTGTGTCATCTTCAGGAACTTCTTTTATTGAGAGCGAATGCGTATCTTGCGGTGCATGTGTTCAAGCATGTCCAACTGGTGCACTCACTGAAAAAACTCTTCTAACAATTGGCGCACCAACTCGCTCAGTAATCACAACGTGTGCATATTGTGGAGTTGGTTGCTCATTTAAAGCTGAGATGCGCGGGGATGAAGTCGTGCGCATGGTTCCATTGAAAGATGGTGGTGCCAATGCGGGTCACTCTTGCGTGAAGGGCCGCTTTGCTTGGGGATATGCAACACACACCGATCGCATCACCAAACCAATGATTCGCGAGAAAATCACCGACGAATGGCGTGAAGTTTCATTTGAAGAAGCGATTGCATTTGCAGCAGCCGGATTAAAGAAGATTCAATCCGAAAGCGGCATTGATTCAATCGGTGGAATCACATCATCTCGTTGTACCAATGAAGAGGTTTTCGTAGTACAAAAGATGGTTCGTGCAGCATTTGGCAACAACAACGTAGATACATGTGCACGCGTATGCCACTCACCAACAGGTTATGGTCTGAATAAAACATTTGGTACTTCGGCGGGAACGCAAGACTTCGAATCAGTTGAATTCGCTGATGTGATTATGGTTATTGGCGCCAACCCAGCAGCTGCCCACCCTGTCTTTAATTCACGCATGAAGCAAGCGATGCGTCGCGGTGCCAAACTTATTGTTGTGGATCCACGTGTGACTGAAACCGTTAAATCCGCGCACGTAGAAGCTGCCTATCACTTGCAATTATTACCTGGAACAAATGTTGCAGTCATCAATGCATTAGCTCACGTTATTGCTACGGAAGGTTTGATTGATCGCGAATTTGTTAATGAACGTTGTGACCTAGAAGCATTTACAGAGTGGGAAAGATTCATTACACTTCCAGAAAATAGTCCAGAAACATTAGAGTCGGCTTCAGGTGTGCCGGCGCAAAAGATCCGTGAAGCTGCACGTTTATTTGCATCAGCTCCTAATGGGGCTATTTATTACGGACTCGGCGTAACAGAACATAGTCAAGGTTCAACAATGGTGATGGGAATTGCAAACCTTGCAATGGCAACAGGAAACATCGGTCGCAAGGGAGTCGGAGTAAATCCACTTCGCGGGCAAAATAACGTTCAAGGTTCTTGTGACATGGGTTCATTCCCACACGAATTACCTGGATATCGCCATATTTCACGCGATGACGTCCGTGAAATCTTTAACAAAAAGTGGGGCGTAACGCTTCGTCCAGAACCAGGATTACGCATTCCGAATATGTTTGATTCGGCACTAGGCAATAAATTCCGTGGCCTCTACGTTCAAGGCGAAGACATTGCGCAATCAGATCCAAATACAAAACATGTGCATGCAGCTCTTCGAGCAATGGATATGGTTATTGTTCAAGATTTGTTCCTCAATGAAACATCTAAGTTTGCACATGTATTTTTACCTGGCACATCTTTCCTTGAAAAAGATGGAACCTTCACAAATGCTGAACGTCGTATAAATCGCGTTCGCCCAGTTATGCCATCAAAAACCGGAAAATCCGAGTACGAAGTTACGTGTGATCTGGCGCGTGCAATGGGCTATGACATGTCATATTCACAAGCATCAGAGATTATGGATGAAATCGCCGCGACTACTCCAACATTTGCAGGTGTTTCATTTGAACACCTAGATCGCGTTGGTTCGCTTCAGTGGCCTGTCAATGAAAAAGCACCTGAAGGCACACCAACTATGCACATTAACGAGTTTGTGCGTGGCGAAGGAAAGTTCATGCCAACGCCGTACGTTGCAACGCAAGAAAAATCCACACGTAAATTCCCGCTACTACTTACAACAGGTCGCATCTTGAGTCAGTACAACGTTGGTGCACAAACTCGCCGTACAGCTAATAACACATGGCATAGCGAGGATATTTTGGATATTCACGAATCAGACGCCCAGATGCGCGGAATTAACGATGGTTCGTGGGTCAAACTATCTTCACGTGTTGGCGAAACAATTATGCATGCACGCATTACTGACTCTGTTCCTGCTGGAGTTGTGTACACAACTTTCCACTTCCCAGAATCTGGTGCGAATGTGATTACTACTGATATTTCAGATTGGGCTACCAACTGTCCTGAGTACAAAGTAACTGCGGTTGAAATTTCACCGAGTGAAAAAGGACCGGGAAAGATTCACGAACACGATATTGCAGGGGATTCACAACTCGATTCAATTATTCGTATGGCTAATCAGATTGCGGCAAATATTCCAGCAACGTCAGCTCCTGAAATTGAAGTTGCCCACCACATCGTACAATTCTGGACTCCAGAGATGCGTGAGCGCCTGCACAAGGACGTGGATAAGAGCAAGCTTGATCCAATTGTTCTTAAAGCGATGGAGCTTGAATCAGTTAAGTAATTCCAATATCTGCTCTTTCAGGGATCCTTCTCCGACAAGATCTATTTCAAGTTTTAAGCCAATTAAATCTGCTGCAGCCTCGGCCATAATCTTTAATTCAGGAGTTGGATTCTGGGCAAGCCATAAGATTTTGTTGTAATGCTTAAAGTAATCATCCCGAAGATCTGGACGCTTATCTAGACCAAGTTCGACGATCACACTTCTGTGAAAAGATTTAACAAGAAAATCTGTTAGGAAATATGTACCAGCATCTTTATCCATGATTGCTTGAATCTTCTCTTTTCCAGCAAAAATGTCATAGCAATGATTTCCACTGAGGCGCTTAAGAGCATATTTTTCAATCACAGTATCGAGTGCACCGTAGGTTCCGCAATCAGCATAAGCAACTGCGCACTTGGAATACTTATCTTTAATCTCAAGATAAGTTTTTTCCACTTCGCCAGCAATTTTTGCAGGTTGGTTGTGAAGTAAAGGCGGCAGTGGATAGATGGTGACATCAAACTTATTGGCATCTGTAATGTGCGAAATATGTGTGGCAATTGCGCCACAAGCGATTACTGCAACAGACATGGCTCAGGCAGGAAAGCTAAGGCGCTCAACAAACTTATCGTTAAAGTCGGCGCGGTCAGATAATTCGATGTAGTCAATTGAACTCAGAAGTGCCATTGCACCATTGCGCTCTTGCGCAGATAGCAGCACCATTTTTGCGCCTTCACCAGCAACGTTGCCTGCTGAGACAATGCGCATAACTGGAAGTTTTGGAACTAATCCAATTTTCACAGCGGATGCTGGTGAGAGATAAGAACCAAAAGAGCCTGCTAAAAGAACTTGCTGAACCTCGCTCTCTTTCATACCGAATTCTTCGAGCAATAACGCCCAACCTGTGGCGATTGCAGCCTTTGCGAATTGGAGTTCGCGCACATCTCGTTGTGTCAGGAATACGCAATCATTGAGATCGCCTTCTTTGCCACCCCATGTCAAGACAAATACTCGCTCACCTTCGCGTTCTACTAATCTGCTTGCAACCTTAGGAGCAATTTTTACTGCATCTTCATAGGAGACAAAACGACCAGAGTTATCGAGTAAACCTAATTGCGCCAAAGATGCACATGCATCGACTAGACCTGATCCACAAATACCAATTGCTTTTGTGTTTTCAATAGTGCCAATTTCAAGTTCACCATCGATGACTTTGATTGTTTCAATGGCACCACTTGCAGCGCGCACACCACATTTAATCGATGCTGCTTCAAAAGCCGGTCCAGCAGGAGCCGCGGTTGCAAGAATCTTGTCTCCATCTCCTAAAATAATTTCGCAATTAGTTCCCACATCAATAAATAAGCGAAGGCGCTTATCGCGATCCATACCGGAAGCCAATGCACCAGCGACAATGTCGCCGCCAACGTATGCACCGAGTGAAGGCATGATGACAGCCTTTGCACGAGGGTGAACGTTGATACCAAGTTCGGATGCTTGAACATTCGGAAACGATGCACTTGCCATAATAAATGGAGCAACCCCAAGTGGTTCAGGATCGATGCCGAGGACAAGTTGAGTCATCGTTGCATTTCCAGCGAGTGCAACTTCATAGACATTACGTGGATCAACACCTGCTTCTTCGCAGACTTCAGAGCTCAGTTCTGCCAAAGTTTGTTGAGCAAATCCGCGCAAGCGATCGAGTGCAGATGAATCCATCATGGTTGCAGAAATTCGAGTGATCACATCTGCACCAAATGGTTGTTGCTTATTGAGCATTGACTTAACTGCAACTGGTGTTCCGGTATTGAGATCTAACAGTGTGGCCACAACTGTGGTAGTGCCTAAATCGTAAGCAATTGCGTAGCGCAGAGCAGTGGTATCTCCTGCTTCCACATCAATAAGTTCTTGATCCACAAAGACAGCAGTTACCTTAAAAAATGATGAACGAAGAACTTTTGGTATATCGCGCATCGCAGCCAATGAGACAGTTGCTTCAATATCATCGACTGCATCGAAGAGTCGGACGATATCTGTGCGCTGATCATGCAGAGTTGGATCTTCAAGTTCGACGTAACGCTTTTGAACTGCTGGGCGCAGAATTACTTGACGTCCTACACCGACAGTCGCTGCCTTTGGACGAGTTGTAAGTGGTGGAACATCGACTGTGACATCTTTGGAAGCGCGAACAAGACATGCAAGGCGCCATCCTTCTTTGATTTCACTCTCTGTAAATGCACGGTAATCAAGTTTGGATGCTTCGACATCGCCCGTTGTGACTTTGATACGACATTTTTTACATGTTCCATAGCCACCGCACGTTGAATCAATTGCAATTCCGTTCCATGAAGCGGCATCGAATGCACTGACACCAGTTGGAACTGTAAAACCTTTTTCATTTGCAACTGAACCATCTTTTTCGAGCACGCGAAAGGTCAGCTTGATACGACCTGTTCCATCATGTGCTGGAATAAGTGATGGGTCGAGTTCTCTTTTACTAATGGTTTATCCCTCTGTCTTTGCTGCTTCTTGTGTGCGGAATCGAGAAATCCAATTTCCACCCCATGGGTCCATGCCGAGTAACAAATCAGCGGCACGAACTGCTTCATTAATTGCAGGAGTACGCGCATCCATAACAGCACACGTCAGACCATGTGACATCGCAGCAGGTAAGAATGCAGCGTTAAGAGCATGTCGATTTGGTAGACCAAATGAGATATTTGATGCACCCAGAGTCATGTTCAAGCCCCACTTTTCGCGGATGAGATGAATTGTTTCAAGAGTAATTTTAACTGCTTCAGGATCTGCGCCTACTGTCATCGCAAGTGGATCAATCACTAAGTTATCTAGTGAGATACCGTGCTTTTCAACGGTTCTAATTATTTTTTCTGTAATCACAATGCGCTCGGCAGCAGTCGCAGGAATTCCTGTCTCATCATTTGGTAGTGCGATGATTGCTGCGTTGTGCTTTTTGATAAGAGGCAAAATTAACTCCATCCGGTCATCTTCACCGGTCATTGAGTTAACGAGTGCTTTACCTTCGTAGGCTTCGAGTCCTGCCTGAAGCGCTTCGATAACGGATGAGTCAATACAGATCGGAAGATCTGTCAGCGTTTGGATCATTGTGATTGCTTTTGATAAGAGCGCTGGTTCATCTGTGAGTGGAACACCCATATTTACATCGAGCATGTCAGCGCCACCCTTTACTTGCGCTTCTACATCTACTGCGATTGTTGATAAATCACCTGCACGGAGTAACTCTTGAAACTTCTTACGACCTGTTGGGTTTATGCGTTCACCAATAATGACAAATGGTTGATCGTGACCGATGGTGACGGTTTTCGATGCTGATTGAACGACTGTATGCATGTAGGTGCTCCTGTTATGTGTATTGGTGAGGTGTTCGGCCGAGGTCGTGCATTAACCGCTCAAGAGTTTCATCGTGGCGGAAATCTGTTATGTGTAAGCCACGCACACCAGGAAGAGAAAGTGCGTGCTGTGCTTGTTCTAGTGCAAGTTGGTATGCAGCTTCTGCTTGATCAGCAGATTGCGCAACGCGATCAATAACATCCTGCGGAACACTGATTCCAGGGACCTTATCGTTCATGAAGCTCAAAGGTTTCGCGCTCTTAATAAGTACAACACTTGGAATAATTGCTAATCCCGGAACCGTTGCTGCAACACCTGCGCAGAATTTTTCAAGGCGATCTGGGTGGTATCCAATTTGAAGTTGAATCATCTGTGCACCAGCACGATGTTTCTTAAGTGCGCGCTCGATGCGGTAATCATGTGGGGGAGCGAATGGATTTTCAACTGAGCAGATAAAGAAATTAGGCGCAGGGTTTAGTTTCCGGCCAGAAAGATATGTACCTGAATTAAGAATCGATGCCACATTAATTGCTTGTGGACCATCGAGGTCAAAGACGCGGCGTGTCTCTGGTTCATCGCCTGCAGTGACGTCATCGCCAGTTAATAGTGCAATGTTTTCAATGCCGTGCAGATTTGCACCCGCCATATCTGCTTGTACCGCAAGACGGTTTTTGTCGCGACAGACAATTTGCATAATTGGTTCGAGACCATGTTGCTTCATCGCAATGGCTACTGAAACATTTGAAGCGTGCGCATGCGCTGCAGTGTTATCCGTTGCATTAACGGCTACAAACCATGGCGAAAGACGATCTACATTCTTCTTAACTTGTTCCATGCCGCCGCCGTCAATGACAGGAAATTCAGCGGTGTAAACAACGTCCTTTGTTTGTGTAAGTAAATCGCGCAGCTTTGACATCAGTGGCTAGATGTTTCTTCTTGGCGCTTTGCCCAACCTGCGGGTGTCTGTTGATCTCTCTTCGTAATTAAATTAACCCACGAAGAGGTGTCCTTGAGTTGCATATCTACAGGCGGGCGAAGATCGTTGTAGTGCTCTTTCCACACGGTCGGAAGTGGAAGGTAAACCTTACGATCATAAGCTTTAACCCAGACGCATCTCATCTCTGGTTTCACTTCGCAATGTCCATCTTCGCGGACCCCACCGCATGGACCATTGCGTAAAGTTTTAGGACACGTCATCGGACAGGTCATACCTGTTGAGTGCAGAACACATTGTCCGCACATACGACAATCCCACACAGGTTTTTTTACTGCATGTTCGAAAGTCGTTAACAGGTTTAATAATTTAGGCATTTACAAGTGCACGCTTCTTCTGGATTAAATCCTTAGCAACGCGTACAGCTGTTGATGCATCTGCGGCAAAACCATCTGCGCCAACTGCATCTGCATATTCCTGTGTTACAGGTGCTCCACCCACCATGATGATGACCTTGTCGCGTAGTCCCGCTTTGGTGATCTCATGAATGTTGACCTTAAACATTGGCATTGTTGTTGTGAGAAATGCTGACATTCCCAAAATATCTGGTTGGTGCTCATTAATTGCTGCAACAAATTTTTCAGGAGCAACCTGTACGCCAATATCTATGACTTTAAAACCCGCTCCTTCGAGCATGATATTTACAAGGTTCTTTCCAATGTCATGAACATCGCCTTTAACTGTTCCCATAAGGAAAGTTCCAACTGTTTCTGCGCCAGTTTCTGCAAGAAGAGGACGCAAAACATTGAGAGCTCCAGACATTGCTTTACCAGCAATGAGCATTTCTGGAACGAAGTAATCGCCACGTTCAAAGCGTGCGCCTACTTCTTCTAGGGAAGGAATAAGTGCTTCGAACAAAATTGTGTCCGGACCCATTCCTTCTGCAAGTGCCTTATTTGTGAGTTCGAGTACTGCTGGAGCATTTCCAACCATCGTTTCATCAAAGAGAGCCTTGATGATCTCGTCATGAGTCATGCTGCGCCGACCTTTCCTATTTTTTGATTAGGCATCTGGGGTTTTTTCTTGCGATTTCTTTGTACTGCATCGATTTCAGAGATGATGAGATCTCCAATTCGAATAAGTTCTTTGGTGCTTAAGCGAGTAGATGGGCCAGAAACAGAAATTGCTCCGACAACACGACCATCGAGTTCGCGAATTGGAGCAGCAACGGCCACCAAGCCTTCTTCCAGTTCATCTTCAATGATTGCAAAGCCACGACGTCTGACTTCTTCTAATTCTTCAAGAAGTCGAGTGCGAGATGTAATTGTTTTATCTGTGAGTCGCTCGAGGCGTCCAGATGAAATTGTGACTGCAGAATACGCGAGCAAAACTTTACCGAGTGCAGACGCGTGATATGGAACGCGTTTTCCAATCCAGTTTGTTGCGCCCAACAAATATTGACCATCTACTTGATCTAATAAGTTAATGAATCCATTTCCGGGAACAGCTAAGTTTGATGTTTCACCTGTGCGGTCTGAAAGTGTTTCAAGCACGGTGCGCATACGCGCTACTAAAACGGAATCTTGATTTTGCTCACGTGCAAAAGATGTCAGTACGTGACCAGCTAAGAAAGCTCCATTGCGATCGCGCTGGATTAGTCCTGCACGTTCGAGTGCACCAAGAATTCGAGATGTTGTTGATTTAGGAATGTCATGTGCGCGTGCAAGTGAACCAAGTAATTGCGGTGTATCAGATTGCAAGACATCAGTGAGTAACGCAGTAGCGCGATCAATCGCTTGCGTTCCAGTTGTTAATTCGGATTTAGCCACGGCTGCCCTCCCCGAAACTGTTTCACTATATGGAACCTGTGTTCCATGTTCCTAGCGTATTCTCGTGGCGTGTGCGCGGTCAATAGCCACGCACAACCACAACTCAGATTAGAGTTAAATCACCCGCACAAGCTGTACCGAACTGAGAGGCCACCACTGTGTTCCAGAACAAGATGCCGCGTTATGACATATTGAGTCAAGAATCTATGGCAACACTGCAGGCAGGTTGGCGCCGAATCGTCTCTGAAATTGGAATTGAATTCGCATCTCCTTGGGCAGTGGATATGTTGAAAGAAGCAGGACAAGAAGTTTCTGGTGAAAATGTTAAGTTCGATCCTGATTGGGTTATGAAGCAAGTTGCAAAGGCGCCACGCGAATTTGATTTACGCGCTCGCAATCCAAAGAACAATGTTCATATTGGTGGAGACTCCATGGTTTTCGGTGCGGTCTATGGCCCACCATTTGTTCGTGAAGGCGATGTTCGTCGAGATGGTTCATTTGCAGATTACGAAAATTTTTGTCGCTTATCTCAATCATTTGACTCACTTGACTCTGTTGGTGGCGTTGTCACCGAACCAAATGATTTATCACTTGATTCTCGGCACTTAGATATGGCATTTGCTGCAGCAACACTTACTGACAAATTCTTTATGGGCAACGTTGTTACTCACGAAAACGCCAAAGATGTCATTCGAATGGCAGAAATCATTCATGGTGGACGTGCTGCGATCGAGCAGACTCCAGCGTTAATTTCATTGGTCAACTGCAACTCACCACTTCGTTGGGATGATCGTATGTTGGACTCAATGCGTGAATACGCATTGGCTGGACAACCAGTTGTCACAACACCCTTCTTGCTCATGGGAGCCATGAGCCCAGTAACAATTCCGGCAACTCTTGCTCAGCAAATGGCAGAAGCACTTGTTGCTATTGCCTTGGTTCAACTTATTCGTCCAGGCGCACCAGTTGTATTTGGTTCATTTTTATCAAATATTGATATGCAATCTGGTTCACCACAATTTGGTACACCAGAGTCAGGTATTGGACTTCTCTGCACTGGCCAAATTGCAAGATCGCTTAACCTTCCTTTCCGTGGCGGTGGTGGTCTCAATTCATCACAAACAGTTGATGCGCAATCTGCATATCAAACAATGATGACGATGATGCCAACGTTTTTATCCGGCACTAACTGGGTAATGCACACAGCTGGATGGCTCGAAGGTGGCTTGGTTTCCTCATACGACAAGTTCGTAGTTGATATTGAAATCTTGCAATCACTGATGGCTGAATTCACACCACTTGAGTTCAATGAAGAGTCATTGGCCTTTGATGCGCACGTTGAAGTTGGCCATGGTGGTCACTTCCTTGGTGCGGCGCACACAATGGAGCGTTTCCGCGATTGCTTCTATCGTCCATTCTTAACAAATAGCGATAACTACGAGCGTTGGATGCGTCTTGGTGCAAAAGACACTCGCCAACGCGCAGAAGAAATCTGGAAGAAAAAGCTTGAAGAGTATGAGAAACCAGAGATGGATCCTCAGGTTCTTGCAGAACTTACCGAGTTCGTTGCAAAGCGTAAGTCAGAACTCGACGCCTAAACCGTTATAAATTTATGTCTGAAAGTACGCTCTACATACATGGTGCATGGGTTGCATCATCTGATGGAGCGGTACGCGAAATCAGAAGTCCCCACGATAACTCTGTTGTCGCAGTAGTTTCAGAAGCAACTGCTGCCGATACTCGCGAAGCAATTAAAGTTGCTCGCGAATCTTTTGATTCGGGTGTGTACGCATCGTGGTCTATGAAAGATCGTTGTGCGCTCGTAAGCAAAGTTGCAGATTTAATTAAGCGAGACGCAGAAATTCTTGCAACTCTTGAAACGCGCGATACAGGTAAGCGCATGATTGAAACCCGCTATGACATGGCTGATATTGAAGCGACATTTCGTCACTTTGCTGCTCTTGGTTTAAAGCTCAAGGATCGAAAGGTTGATGTAGGCGCCGATAACATCACAAGTGTTATTACCCACGAACCAGTTGGCGTCTGTGCATTAATTGGTCCTTGGAATTATCCGCTTTTACAAATTTCCTGGAAAGTTGCACCGGCACTTGTGGCAGGCTGTTCATTCATCGTTAAACCGAGCGAATTATCACCATCGACTGCAATTCACCTCATGAAATTATTAGAAGAAGCTGGTTTACCAAAAGGTGTTGCCAACCTTATTTGTGGCGCAGGTGCAACTGCAGGTGCGCCACTGACAGAAGATCCACGCGTTGACCTAGTCTCATTTACTGGGGGTTTAGTAACTGGTCGTCGAATTATGGCAACTGCTGCACAAACTGTGAAGAAAGTTGCACTCGAACTCGGTGGCAAGAATCCACATATTATTTTTGAAAATAGCAACGTAGATGCTGCAATTGATAACGCTGTTACTGGCGCTTTCTTGCACTCTGGGCAAGTCTGTTCTGCCGGTACTCGCGTCCTCGTTGAAAAATCTATTCATGACAGAGTTGTTGCAGAGATTGTGCGCCGTGCAAAAGCAATTTATGTTGGCGGGCCTGATGATCCCCGTACAGAAACTGGACCACTGATTAGTAAAGAACACTTAGCAAAAGTTGAGGCGTACATGCAAGATGCCGTTAAAGATGGTGCAACCATTCTTGTTGGTGGGCAACGTTTAATGCGGGAAGATCTCAATAAGGGTTGGTATTTTCCACCCACAGTTCTTGATAATTGTTTATCTAAGATGAAGTGCGTTCAGGACGAATCCTTTGGTCCGATTATGACAATTGAAACATTTGAAAGCGTCGATGAAGCGATTACATTAGGCAATGACACCATTTATGGATTATCTGGAGCAGTATGGTGCGATGATAAAAAAATTGCGAACCACGTAGCTGGTGCGCTTCGCCACGGAACAATCTGGGTCAATGATTACGGCCCATATCGTCCGCAGGCCGAATGGGGCGGATTTAAGGCTTCAGGCGTTGGCCGAGAATTAGGTGAGGCCGGTTTAGATGAATACCTTGAAATAAAACACATTTGGACCAACAATGAGCCTGCGCGTTCTGGATGGTTCGCCGATCCGAAGTAGGAAAAGATTTTAAGGGAGAGAACATGAGCTCAGCGTCACCGATGATTTCAGTTCGAAATCTCTGGAAAGTCTTTGGAAATAATCCGGAAAAAGTTATTGGCTCTCCTGACGCACTCTTGTCTCGAACAGATTTACGTGCAAAGACTGGCAACACCATTGCGGTGCGGGATGTTTCATTTGATGTAGCACCCGGCGAAGTATTCGTTGTCATGGGTCTCTCTGGATCTGGTAAATCAACTCTCGTGCGTTGCATGACTCGCCTTATCGAACCAACACAGGGAGAACTGCAATTTGAAAGTGAAGACATTCTTAAAGTTGATGACAAGCGCTTGCGTGAATTACGTAAGACCCGTTTTTCTATGGTCTTCCAGCACTTTGGTTTACTTCCACACCGCAAGGTAATCGACAACATCGCATACTCTTTAGAAATAAATGGCGTAAAGAAAGATGCTCGTCATGCACGTGCCAATGAAGTAATCGAACTCGTTGGATTACAAGGATATGCGCACGCATACCCAGAGCAACTCTCAGGCGGTATGCAACAGCGCGTTGGTTTAGCTCGCGCCCTTGCTGTGGATCCACAAGTTCTATTTTTAGACGAACCATTTAGTGCGCTAGATCCATTGATTCGCCGCGATATGCAGCAAGAAGTTATGCGTTTACACCACGAACTTGGAAAGACCATGGTCTTTATTACACACGATTTATCAGAGGCAGTAAAAGTAGGTGATCGCATTGCAATCATGCGAGATGGAGCCATCGTTCAAATTGGAACCCCGGAAGACTTAGTTGCACACCCTGCAGATGAATACGTTGCAAATTTCGTGCGCGATGTTGCTAAGTCACACGTACTGACTCTTAAGTACTTAGCGCGTCCTGCAAAACCAGGTGAAGATATAAGCGGACCAGAATTAGCGGCTGACATGATTATTCGCGATGCTTGCCAAATTATCGTCAATGAAAAACGACCTATTCGCGTGAGCGATAAAGGCTCTCCAATAGGCATTGTTTCTCCGGAAGATGTGCTTCGAATAATTTCCGGAGTGGCTTAATGCATGTTCGTAAGTCCTATGTTCTTCTAGGTTCATTTGTAATTTGGGTAATACTTGCCATTCTTTATCATGGAAAAAATACTCTTCAACTTGATACATACGAAAATACATCTTTCACTTCATTTGTAGGAGAGCAAGCATCTTCAATTCGTGGAAATCGCACTAAGAGTTCACTTTTTATATATTTCTTCAATCCACTTCGTGCATTTATCAATGGGTGCGTACAAATCGTTCGAACACTCATAGCAATTCCAGCAGGAAACTCAATTATTCCGATTATTGGATGGCTTGGCGTCATTGCACTTGTGGGATTTTTGGTTTATGTGACTAGTCAATGGCGAACTGCACTTTTGGCTGTCACATTGCTCTTTGCATGTGGTGCACTCAATATGTGGACATACACAATGGATTCAATTGCAATGACAGTTGCCGCAGTGGTGCTATCTCTTGCAATCGGTATTCCAATAGGAATCGCTGCTGGATTATCTGATCGAGTCTTAAAAGTAGTCACGCCGTTCTTAGATTTAGCACAAATTTTGCCAACACTCGTTTACATGGCACCGCTTGCACTTGTCTTCTTGATTGGTGCTGCTTCGGCGACTATCGCAACGATGATTTATAGCATTCCTATTTCAATTCGAATTACTTCGCACGCAATTAGAAACCTCAATCCAGCACCTGTTGAAGCATCTGTATCGATGGGATCAACGTCGAAGCAGACTCTCACCAAAGTGCAATTGCCAATGGCTAAGCAGATGATTGTGCTGGGTATAAATCAGACAGTTATGGCTGCCCTTTCATTTGCGGTCATTGCAGCTTTAATTGGAGCACCAGGACTTGGTAAACCAGTTATCGAAGCGCTCATTATTAGAAATGTTGGTCAAGGATTTGTCGCTGGTTTTGCAGTTGTATTCCTTGCAATCTTGATGGACAGAAGTACTAGTGCGGCTGCACGAAAGCAAGAGAGCTTTATTCCACCAACTGCAAAGCAGATTAAGAACAAGCGCATCGTTACAGCAGTCCTTGGAGTACTTACTGTTGTGGCTATATATCTTTCACGTACATTGTTATGGGCTGCCGTGTGGCCTAAGAGCATCAATATTTCTCAGCAAGTAGAAGATGTCACCAATAAAATTACAGTGTGGATTACTACTCACTTTTCATTCTTCACTGTTGGATTTAGGGATTTGATTTCTAATTGGGTTTTGAATCCCCTTGAGTCACTACTTTCACAGTCACCGTGGTTTATCACAGTGGCAATGATCGTATTAATTGCAATACTCGTGGGTGGTGTTCGCGTGGCAATACTTGCCTTCGTGCTTTTAATGGCGATTGTGTATTCAGGACTCTGGTATGAAGCGATGATTACTCTTACCCAGACGATTGTGGCCACCATACTAACTATGTCTGTAGGCATATTGCTCGGTATTTGGATCGGTAGAAGTGACCGAGCGCAGAGTGTGCTTCGCCCATTTTTAGATGCAGGTCAAACCTTGCCAGCATTCGTGTATTTGATTCCAATGCTTGGTTTGTTTGGACCTACTCGCTTCACTGCAATTGCAACGGGCATCATCTATTCGATTCCAATTGTTGTAAAAATTGTTGGCGAAGGAATCAGAGCTGTACCAGTTGCGCTGACAGAAGCTGCAACAAGTGCGGGATCCACTACTCGCCAGATTATTACCAAGGTTCAATTACCGGCTGCGAAGAAAACAATTTTGCTCGCAACAAATCAAGGACTTATTTTTGTCCTTGCAGTAGTTGTTATTGGTGGATTCGTTGGCTCTGGCGGACTTGGGTACTTAGTAATTGTTGGAAACCTCAAGCCAGAGTTACAGGGCAAAGGACTTATTTCTGGCGCAGTTATTTTGCTTCTGGGAGTCATCTTTGACCGGGTTGCCCAAGCCGGTGCTCGTCGTTCTTCATAAAAACGTTATAAGCCACGCGTAAAAAATCTCCCAGAGGTACTACCCATCGTGGGCCTGCGCGCATAGGCTTTCGCCAAGCCTTAACTAAGGAGGGGTAATGAAAGCAAAGTTTAGTCGCCGCATGGCGGCTGCTTCACTAGTTGCAGTATCTGCACTAGTACTTTCAGCATGTAGTTCTAGCGTTGATGACGCCGCAAGTGGTTCCGGAGATTGTGGTTCATGGTCGATTGCCATGCACGCATGGGGCGGATACACAGCGTCAGCGAATGTAGTTTCAGAAGTTGCAAAAGCTCAAGGTTGCACAATTACACAGACAACACTTGATGAAGGTCCAACAACGTATGACGCAATGGAAGCTGGCACCATCGATGTCATCATCGAAGATTGGGGCGGCGGCCGTTGGAAGGATTGGGTTGATCGCGGTGCAATTAAAGAAGTAGGTCCAAACGGAAACGTAGGACTTATTGGTATGTACGTTGCGCCATGGATGGCTGAAAAGTATCCAGACATTACAGATTCCAAGAACCTTAATAAGTATGCAAGTTTGTTCAAGACATCTGATTCGGGTGGCAAGGGCGCTTGGTATGAAGGTCCTCCGGGATATACAACTATTGGTGAAAAGTTAGTTGCTGCTAACAAGTTGAACTTTAAAGTTATCTTTACTGGTTCAGAAGCTGCACTTATCGACATATTCACAAAGGCAGAAGCAAACAAGACTCCGGCGATTGCATATGCATGGCAGCCTTGGACACTCTTCGCCAAGATTCCAAACATGGAAAAGGGTCACGTACATTTCCCAGCAAATGACTGGACTGATCCAGCTAAGGCCAGTGGCCTTACTGATTACCCAGAATCACCACTACAAAAGTTGGCGACAACTAAGTTGATGGACTCTGGTTCAGTATTTGCAAAGATTGTTCAGAACTTTAACTGGACAAACGATGACCAAAACTCAGTTGCTCTCGATATCGAAAGCGGTATGGATCCTGCAGCTGCAGCAAAGAAGTGGATTGATGCAAACCCTGACAAAGTTAAGGCGTGGTTGGGTTAATTAATCCGAAGTAAGTAAGCGAGTAACGCCTCTACTTGGTAGATTTCGACCAGGTGGGGGCGTTACTTTCATCTATAGGCTTTTAAAGGAGCAGCATGAGCGCGCAGTATGACTACATCATCGTTGGTGGTGGCTCTGCTGGTTGTGCGCTCGCCAATCGCCTGAGTGCAAACCCTGCACACAAAGTTTTAGTTCTTGAAGCGGGTCGCCGCGATTACAAGTGGGATGTCTTTATTCATATGCCGGCGGCGCTTGCGTTTCCTATCGGCAACAAACACTATGACTGGATGTATGAATCCGAACCTGAACCATTCATGAATGGTCGCCGGATTTATCACGCACGCGGAAAAGTTTTGGGTGGCTCATCTTCGATTAACGGACAGATATGGCAACGCGGTAATCCACTGGATTACGAACGCTGGTCTAAAGATAAAGGCATGCAGAATTGGGATTACGCACACTGCTTGCCATACTTTAAAAAATTAGAAAATTGTTTAGCAGATCCAAAGAATCCTTTCCGTGGAAATAGCGGACCACTTAAGTTAGAGCGAGGACCTGCAAAAGGCCCACTCTTTGATGCATTCTTTAAAGCAACAGAGCAAGCTGGCTATCCGCGCACCGATGATGTCAATGGTTACCGCCAAGAAGGTTTTGCAGCCTTTGATCGCAATGTATATCGAGGTCGTCGCTTAAGTGCAGCCCGTGCTTATTTGTATCCAGTCTTAAAGCGCAAAAATCTGACTTTAAAAACCAGAGCACATGTGACCAAAGTTTTATTTGAAGGTACAACTGCAACTGGCGTCGAAGTAATGATTAAGGGCAAGAAGCACACCTTTACATCGAAGGAAGTTATTTTGTGTGGCGGTGCAATCAATACTCCACAGATTTTGCAATTATCTGGCGTCGGCAATCAAGAAGATTTATCCAAACTTGGAATCAAAGTTGTTAAACACTTGCCTGGTGTTGGTGCTAACTTGCAGGATCACCTTGAAGTCTATGTACAGTACAAGTGCAAGAAACCTGTATCCCAGCAACCGATTACACAATTCTGGCGCCGTCCATTTATTGGCGCAGCATGGTTATTCTTTAGAAAAGGTCCAGGTGCTTCTAATCAATTTGAAGCAGGTGGCTTTACTCGCAGCAATGAAGATGTTGCCTATCCCAACTTAATGTTTCACTTTTTACCACTTGCTATTCGCTATGACGGCACAGGCCCAACGAGTGGTCACGGTTACCAAGTACACGTTGGTCCAATGTATTCAGATGCACGCGGGTGGCTCAAGATCAAGAGCACTAATCCATTTGAAAAGCCTGCAATGCAATTTAATTATCTATCAACGGATCAAGATCGCCGCGAGTGGGTTGAAGCTGTACGTGTTGCACGAAATATTTTGACTCAACCAGCGATGGATGAATTTAACGAAGGTGAAACTTCACCGGGTAAATCTGTTTCAACTGATCAAGAAGTTTTGGATTGGGTTCGTAAAGACGCTGAAACAGCACTGCATCCATCGTGTACAGCAAAGATGGGCACAGATGAGATGTCAGTCGTTGATCCAGAGACCATGAAAGTGCACGGATTACAAGGTCTGCGGATTGCAGATGCATCCGTCTTCCCATACGTCACTAATGGAAATATTTATGCACCAGTAATGATGGTTGCAGAAAAAGCCGCAGATTTAATTCTCGGCAACACACCGTTGCCACCCGAAAACCTTGAGTTCTACCGCCATGCTAAAAGATGAAGAGACAGATAGCGCACCTTCTTCTATTGCAAAAGTAAAGGTTCAAAAATCAGATTCGAGCGAAACAACATCTGACTCTGTTGTTGTTGAAGAGCCACTCGAGATAAGACTCAAGCAAGGCGATCACGAAGAACAACTCGGAATCACCATGCGCACACCAGGCGCCGATCTCGAACTTGCAGCTGGATTTTTGTGGGGCGAAGGGTTTTTAAACCACCCAAGCGAACTTGTACAAGTAAAAGTTTGCGCAGATAGATCACTTACTCCACGTCAACGTGCAAACGTTGTCATCGCAGAAATAGCAGCGGGTGCACCAAAACCACCGCGTTCTATGGAACGCAGATTCACAATGACATCTGCCTGTGGCGTCTGTGGTTCTACAAATATCTCAGATTTACACGCACGCCGAATAAAGAAAGTTGCACCAACTACGCACTCATTATCTGAACTCGCGGCAATGACTTCATTGCTTGATGGACGCCAGGCAATATTTTCAAAGACCGGTGGATTACATGCAGCAGCACTTGTGAATCCACAAGGCAAAGCTGTCTATGTTCGCGAAGATGTTGGACGCCACAACGCGGTAGATAAAATCATTGGCGCAGCATTAATGGCGGGGGAGTTGCCGCTATCTAATTGGACCGTTGTCGTTTCAGGTCGCGTAGGTTATGAAATCATTCAAAAATCTGTCGCTGCTGGGGTTTCTGCACTTGTTGGCGTCAGCGCACCAACGTCTTTAGCCATAGATCTGGCACACGAATTTGGTTTAACGCTGATGGCTTTTGCAAGAGATGGCAAGGCCAAGCACTTCTTGCCTAGCTAGATTTTAAATGGTTTAGGACACGCATTTATCTTTGGTACGCGCACCTTTGCAATGACTGTTCCTTCGCATGGATGAACGTTTTGAGCAATGCCTAAATCGCATGCAACTGATAAGAAGATGAATGCATCTTCATATGTAAATCCCCAGTGATTTACCAGCAAACCTGCTGCTTCTTCGCAGGCAAGTTTCATTGCTTCTTGGATATCTTCAACGGCTACACCATGTGTAATCCACGAATCTGCTGTTTCTGTGACTGGAAAATCAGTAGTGATTGATTTGATTACATTTACTTCTATAAGAACATCGCCACCGATTTCTACGCCGGTACCGCAGATTTCGCCATCTCCCATCGATGCGTGCATATCGCCAATGCCAAGTAGTGCACCAGAGTGTTTTACGGGTAGATAAATCGTTGAGCCAATTTTGTTCATGTTGTTATCTAGATTGCCCCCGTGTTTTCCCGCAGGCATCGTCAAAATAGATCCTTTTTCAGGCGCAACACCAATCACACCCAGCATGGGGCTTATTGGAAAAGAGACCTTCTCATTCATCTTTATTACGCCATCTTTAACATCAAAGAAAGTTCCATACGGACCCTTTGCTTTTTGATGAAGTTGACCTTCACCCGCAGAAAAACGCGCAGCACCACGTGCTTCAGTTTTGATATCAAGAATCGTTACAGCCAATGTGTCGCCCGGTTCGGCACCTTCTACATAGATTGGACCAGTCGCTGGATTAACTTGCGAGTCATCAATAACTTTTATCAAGTCAGTATCGACTAGGACTTGTCCTTTATAGCAATCCCACGTTTGCACATGGATGCGCTCTCCTGCTGCCACTCGAAGTGCTGGGGTGAATTCGGCACCGAAACTCTGGGTGTGATGATCACGGGATAGATAGTGCTTTGCGGTGGGATACAGAGTTGTCATGGCGGTAAATCTATCTTCATTTTCACTTCACATGCCATACACAACTGGGGCAGAATGAGCACTTATCTTGGACTCATTGGAGGATGCGTGAAATACGAAGCAGATCATCACATTGGTAAAGACCAACATGTGTGGGCATATTCAGCGAATATGGAACCAGTGTTGAGAGTTAAATCTGGAGCAACAATTCACTTAGAAACATGGGATTGTTTTACAGGCCAAGTTCAAACCGAAGATGACACTGTTGAAAAATTAGATTTAGCACGCGTCAATAGTGCAACGGGTCCAATTTATGTTGAAGGCGCCGAACCAGGAGATTCGCTCTCAGTAACTTTGCATCGAATTGATCCGGGCGAAAAAGGTGCAGGAATGGTTATTCCTGAATGGGGACAGCTCATTCATAAAGCTAAAGCACCTGCGACTAGAATTTTTAAGGTAAAAGATGGAATCGTTCATATGAATGCTCGAGTTTCATTTCCCGCCGTGCCAATGCTAGGTGTAATTGGTGTTGCGCCAGCTGAAGGAGAAATTGCAACATTCGCAGCTGGTCGCCACGGTGGAAATATGGATGATCACTTTAATCGCGTTGGTTCTACAGTTCATATGCCTGTATTTCAAAAGGGAGCTCTCTTAGCAATTGGTGACATGCACGCATCAATGGGCGATGGAGAAATATCTGGTACCGGTGTTGAAATCGGGGGAGATGTTTTAATCGAAGTAAATGTCATCAAAGGAAAATCTGGTCGTTGGCCAATTACCGAAACAGCAGATTCTTGGTTTACGCATGGAACAACAGATGCTGATCTCAACGAAGCTATTAAATTAGCGTGCCAAGAAGCTGCTCAGTTACTCGTTGAGCAGTGGGGATTCACCTGGGAAGACGCTTTCATCTTCTTATCTGTTGCAGGAGATGTCGGAATAGCACAATCATGTCATCCATCTCCAGGTTCAAAAATTGCACGTATGCGCGTTCCAAAGATCGCTGCATGTCCACGACCATTTAAGGGAGTGTAAATCATGAGTGAAATGAAATGGCATCATGGAAATACTTGGTACCGAGTTGTCGGCGACCTGAAGAGCTCAAAGACCCCCGTCATGGTCTTGCACGGTGGTCCTGGCGCTGGACATAACTACTGCGAACCAATCGCTGAAGTATTGGCACAAACAGGTCGAGCAGCAGTGTTGTATGACCAAATTGGTTGTGGCAATTCCACACACTTACCAGATAAGCCAAAAGAGTTCTGGACGCCTGAGTTATTTATGGAAGAGCTAGTGCTTCTTACGCAGCACTTAGGAATTTCAAATAAGTACAACATTGTTGGTCAATCCTGGGGTGGCATGCTTGGAATGCAATTCGCAATCACTAATCCAAAAGGATTGAACGCCTTAGTCGTAGCAGATTCACCCGCGAGCATGGAAGTTTGGGTATCTGAGGCGAATAAATTACGTAAAGAGTTACCGCCAGAAGTTGAAGCAACACTTCTGAAGCACGAAGCTGCAGAGACAACAGAGGATCCTGAATATGTTGCTGCGGTTGATGTTTTCTATTCTCGTCACTTGTGCAGAATTCCGCAGCCACCATATGTTGTCGCAAGCTTCGAACAATTAGCTGCAGATCCAACTGTTTACCACACCATGAATGGGCCAAGTGAGTTTCACGTTATTGGTTCACTCAAAAACTGGGATATTCGCCCACAACTCAAAGAAATTACTGCGCCAACTCTTTTGGTTTCAGGTCAATATGATGAAGCAACTCCTGCGATGGTCAAGGAGATTCATGGCTTAATTCCAGGATCTAAGTGGGAGTTATTTGCCGAATCTTCACATATGCCACACGTTGAAGAGCCTGCGAAATTTAAGAGAGTTGTCTCTGATTTCTTAGATTCACACGACTAAATTACAAGCGACATCAATTGCGCCTACACGGCGTAGTTCTGGCTCACTTGTACTGCACTCAGGTACTGCAATCGGACAACGTGTGTGGAATGAACATCCGCTTGGACGATTAAGTGGCGATGGAATATCTCCGGTCAAAATTTGGCGAGTACTTTTAGCGCTTTGATCGATACGTGGATTCGCTGATAACAACGCCTTTGTATAAGGGTGTTGTGGGTTGCCGTAAATCTCTTCAACAGAACCGAGTTCTACGATCTTGCCAAGATACATAACTGCAATGCGATCTGAAATATGACGAACTACTCCAAGATCATGTGCTACGAAAATGTAGGTTAGCTTCATCTCATTTTGCAACTCTTTAAAGAGATTGAGAACCTGCGCCTGAATAGAGACATCTAAAGCACTCACTGGCTCGTCAGCAATAATCAGCTCCGGCTTTAAAGTCAGTGCACGAGCGATTACTACACGCTGACGTTGACCGCCTGAGAATTCGTGTGGATATTTTTCGTATGAATTCTTATCTAATCCAACTTTTTCTAAAAGTTCGTGTGCACGTATGCGTCGCTCGTCCTTACCAATTCTGTGGATTCGCATTGGTTCTTCAATAATTGCACCAATTTGGCGACGGGGATTAAGAGATGCGTAAGGATCTTGGAATATGAATTGAATCTCTTTGCGCAGTGGGCGCATCGCAGATAGTGATTTCTTAGCGATATCAGTACCTTTATAGAAAATTTCACCCGTGGTTGGAGTGTCTAGCCGAGAAATAATTCGTCCGAGTGTTGATTTACCGCAGCCTGATTCTCCAACGACACCAAGAGTTTCGCCTTGCACTAAGTTAAATGAAACACCATCTAGAGCTGAAACTTTGTTCTTACGACCAAATCCACCACCGCTAGATTCATAAATTCTGCTGACATTATTAACTCTCAAAATTTCTTCAGTCATGGCGCACCTGCCTTTGAGAGAAGGAAGCATGCGGCGCCATATCCATTGCTATCTGCTGTAAACGCTGGTTGCTCTGTGCACGCTGCGTGCGCGGACGGGCATCGAGTTCTAAATGCACAACCACTCGGCAAATTAAGAAGAGATGCGGGCTGACCTGAAATAGTTTCAAGTCGTGATGTACGAGCACGATCTACTCGTGGCACTGAGTTCATTAATCCCTTTGTATAAGGGTGCTGTGGATGAGCAAAGAGTGAACTCTTTGTAGAGCGCTCAACCATGCGACCTGCGTACATCACCAAAACTTCTGACGATAACTCAGAGACAACTCCCATATCGTGAGTGATGATGATGATCGATGAGTTGTGCGTCTTGCGCAATCTTTCGAGCAAGTCCAAAATCTGTGCCTGAATGGTTACATCAAGAGCAGTTGTTGGTTCATCTGCAATCAGTAACTTTGGATTGAGTGAGAGTGCCATTGCGATAATTGCACGTTGGCGCATACCGCCAGAGAACTCGTGTGGATACTGATCTACGCGCTTGACAGGATCAGGAATTCCAACTTCTTCTAGTAATTCAATGGCTCGCTCTTTTGCTGCCTTATCTGAGATATCACTATGTAATTGCAGTTGCTCGCGGATATGCCAACCGATTGTGTATACCGGTGTCAGTGCAGTCATTGGATCCTGGAAAACCATCGCAATATCTTTACCGCGAATTGCTCGAAGTTCTTCATCGCTTTTCTTAAGTAAATCTTCACCATTGAAAATTACTTCGCCAGTGATTTCGGCATTTTCGTCTTTAATCAGACCCATGACAGCGCTCATAGAAACGCTCTTGCCAGAACCGGATTCGCCAACTATTCCAAGGACTTCACCATGGTTAATTGAGAATGAAAGATTATTAACTGCGCGCACTATACCTTTTCGGGTTTTGAAAGAGACGCAGAGATTTTTAACTTCTAATAATTTTTCAGCCACGACGCACCCGCGGATCTATCCATGCATACACCAGATCAACGATGGCGTTAGCGATAACGATGAAGAAAGCTGCATACATAACCGTTGCCATAATCAGTGGCAAGTCAAAGTTTTGCAAGGCGGTAAAGGTCAATCGACCAACACCTTGAATTCCAAAGACCACTTCGGTCAGAAGAGCAGATCCACCAACCAGGGCGCCAAAGTCCAAACCGAAGAGCGAAACAACAGTAATGAGACTCATGCGGCTCGCGTGCTTAATCAAAATTCGTTTCTCGCCAGCACCTTTAGCACGTTCGGTCTTTATGTAATCTTCTTGCATTAATCCAACAATTTCACTTCGAATTACGCGGATATAAATACCTGCATACAAAATTGAAAGTGTTAGCCAAGGAAAGAGGAGCCCCAAGAACCAACCGCTGGGGCTTTCTGTAAATGGTACATATCCAAGAGGTGGAACCCATCTAAATAATGTTGCATGCAAACGACCTTGAGTAATTAGGTTAACAACTTCACCGAGCCAATAGACCGGCAAAGAAACTCCAATGATTCCAATAATTCCAATTGCGGGATCTATCCACGATTTTCGCATTCCTGCAGCCGTTATGCCCAGAATTAATCCCAGAAGTAACCAAATAATTGCTGCTCCAAAAACTAATGAAAGTGTTGCAGGAATTGCCTGCGTTAATTGCGGCCAGACTTCGGCGCCACGATTTACATAAGACGTTAAGTCTCGATCAATAAATAAGTGTTTCATCATCGATACATAGCGAATATGAAGTGGTTTATCTAAATCAAAGGTTGCCCGAACTTGCTGAAGAGTCAGTTGGTCAGCGTTTCGACCCGCAATACGTGCGGCTGGGTCAACACCTGGTGTTGCAAAGAAGATAAGAAATACCAAGATGCTTATGGATACAAGAACAAATACGGCCGCAGCAAGGCGCTTAAGAATAAACCGGGTCAAAATGCACCACGCAGACGTGCTTTTGGATCAAGTGCATCGCGAACCGCATCGCCGAGCAGGTTAAGTGCTACAGCGGTAATTACAATAAATAAACCAGGAGTCAGAGCAACCATAGGGCGTGTGTACAAGAGTCCAAGACCGTCTTTAATAATTGTTCCCCATGAAGCATCAGGTGGCTGAACACCAATAGATAAGAATGAAAGTGCTGATTCGGTCAACATGGCAAGTGAGACCATCAGTGGAATAAAAACCAACACGCTAGGAATAACATTAGGCAAAATTTCACGGAAAATGATTGTCGAATTCTTGGCACCACCACCGATTGCAGCTTTTACGAATTCGCGTTCACGAAGAGTTAAAACTTGTCCGCGGATAGGGCGTGCAACGTACGGAACATAGACAAGCCCAATGATGATAATTGGCAAGTACAAAGAACCCGCTTCTAGTGAAATTGGGCCCCATTTAAATCCGCTTGTAAGAAGTACAACGGAGAGTGAGATAGATAGAAGATATACCGGAAATGCCCAGATAACATCGAGTATTCGAGAAATTACTGAGTCAATTATCTTTCCTGAATAACCTGCTACAACACCGACAAGTGTCGCAACGATTAGCGTGAGCGCGGCGGCGGCAAAACCAATCAATAAAGTATTTGTGCCACCGTATAACAAGCGGGCTGCAACATCTCGTCCTTGATTATCAGCACCTAAAAAGTAAGGTCCAATTTTCCATGTTGGTCCAATTGGATTAACTCCGAGTTTTAAACCTTCAGTGGATTGCTGCAAAACCTGGACTTCGACACCATCTAGAACAACTGTTCCGTTAATGGTGGAAACAAAAGGATCTGTCTTTGAAATAAGAGATGCATATAAAGGCGCAAAGAGTGTGAGTGCGACAACAATGATGAGCATCGTTGAAGCGACCCATGATCTACGGTCACGAACCAGCGTTCGAAGAGCAATTTTGCTCGGACTCTCCGAAGAGAGATCGAACGCTGATTCGTGCGTAGTCATTGAGTTACTTCACCTGCAGTTGGCTAACTAACATGTAGAACTGCTTAGAGAAGTTGTAGTTCTTTACACGAGCACCCAAGAAATCGATCTGCTTTGGCGTAAAGGCAACAGCGACAGGAGCTTCAGCCATGATCGCTTGATCAATTTCGCCCCACTCTTTATCAGCAGCTGCTTGATCAGTAACACCAAGTGCCATCGCATCAATCATGCGCTTGTTAAGTGCTTTGTTGCAATAACCAGACATGTTGATTGATGAATCTGAACCTGGTGTAAATGATTCACAACCGAGCAAGATGTACAAGAAGTCCATCGCTGCTGGGAAATCTTGGTACCACTGAGATACCGAGATCTGAACCTTGTTCTTCGTATTCTGAATATATGTGAATTGAATATTTCCAGAAATAGGCTTCAAAGTTGCCTTGTAACCAATCTGGTTAAGCACGCTCTGGATGTATTCACCCATCTGCTTATTCACTTCATCATCAGAGACAACAACACCGACCTTTTGACCAGCTGTTCCTGACTCCTTAACGAGTTGCTTTGCCTTTTCAATATCTGGCGCTGTCCAACTTGTTGCTGGAGTTTCAACGGAACCGCCTGCTGTGTATTGGCAGAAGTCCTTGTGTCCTGGGAATCCTGGTGGCAAGAAGGTACATGCTGGAGCGGCAAGTTGTTCTCCACCAAAGATTTTTACCATTGCGTTACGGTCAAGTGCGTAGTTAACGGCTTGACGCGCTTTGACATTATTAAATGGTGCCAAGTTGTTATTCATTGGCATGTACCACATCGCAGTCAATGTGTGAACATTGATTTGATTTGGTAGCTCAGTACCGATTTCAGATAAGCGGTCAGCAGGAATTGGGTCATACATCCAGTCTGCCTGTGCATTCTTGACAGCGTTTACTTGCGCTTCGGCTGTGAGGCCGAATTGGTAAACAATCTCATCTGGATATCCAGCAGGTTGTGCTTCGCGATTCCACTCTTTGAAGTTTGGATTGCGAACCATCTTGAGTTCCTTGTTTGGATCATATGAAGCAAACATGTAAGGACCTGTTGTAGGAATTGGAGTTGTACCCGCATCCTTCGATGGAGCATCTGCAGGAAGAATTGATGCGTGTGGAAGGGCTAGCTTGTAATTAATTGTTGCATCTGGTGCAGTTAACTTAATTACAATCTTGTTTGTCGCTGGATCGACAATCACGCCTTGATCTAACTTACACGTTGCTGGCTTAGCCAAACACGCATCTGCACCAATGATGCCGTTGTAGAAACCACCGGCTGTTGGTGAAGAAACTTTGAAAATACGTTCGTATGAAGCCTTCACATCGTTAACAGTTACGTCGCGACCATCTGAGAACTTAATTCCCTTACGCAATGTAAATGTAAGAGTTTTTCCACCATCACTAAGTTCAGGTAGAGCTTCTGCTAAATCTGGAACTGTTTCGAAGGACTTAGGACCATCTACTTTTCTAAATGCAAGAAGACCATCGTAAGTTGCCTGGTATAGCTGCCAGAATTGAAGTGTGTAATTAATGTGTGGATCAAGA
>Ga0214917_10000736_pt1 | contig 42837 bp, 38 predicted proteins | sample LL_1208_BB_MetaG_FD_177983 | JGI IMG/M metagenome (GOLD analysis project Ga0214917, IMG submission 177983) | Freshwater microbial communities from Lake Lanier, Atlanta, Georgia, United States - LL_1208_BB | ecosystem: Environmental > Aquatic > Freshwater > Lake | place: USA: Georgia | collected... | reverse complement strand
GAGGGCCTGATTGTAAGCGTCGGAGCCCGAGCGGTCGGCATGGCCGGAGACTTCGATGCGGGTCGAGCGCACAGTGGTGCGCGCGGTGGCCGCTTCGGCGATAATCTGGCGGGCGCGGTCGGTCAGGTCAGCGCGGTTCCAGTCGAAGAAGACCAGATAGGTGCGCGCGACGGTCTGGGGCACGGCCGGCGGGGGAGCGGCGACCACAGGGGCGGGGGCGGCGCCGAAGGCGTAGCGCACACCTGCCATGATGGACTGGTTGGCGAAGCGTACGTCGGAGCTGGTGCGCGTGTTGCTCTCGCCCGCGGAGGATTTCAGCTCAATGCTCGTCTGGAGCGTCGTGTAGTAGCGATACTCGAGGGTCAGCGCCAAGCCGGGGACATACTGGCCGAGGCCGAAGGCCACACCGGCGATGCCTTGGACGGCGATGCTGCCATTGTTGGCGGTCACGGTGCCGAGCTGGGTCGCAGCCGGGGTCACAACGCGGTTGGAGACATGACGAATTTGCGCCGTGCCGTAGCCGGCACCAGCGCCGATATAGGGCGAGATGGTCGGCACGCCGAAAGAGGCCAGGTTGAAGTCATAAAGGGCATTGACCATGCCACCGTAAGACAGCGCGCGGCCAATGCTGTTGCTGATGCTGCTGCCATCCGGCAGTGTCAGCCTCGCACGGTTCACCGGGTTGGTGCGATAATTGCCCTCGATTTCGAGGCGGATGCCGTTGCCGAAGCCATAACCAATGGAACCCACGCCGGTGAAGCCGGTCATGAAGCTCACATTCGCGCGCGGGCGCGTGGCGTTGGCCGAGGTGACCGTCGTGCCATCCGGCGCGGTGAAGGACGAGGGCAGGCCGCGCGGAATAGCAAAGGTGTGGCTGACTTTGTCAGCGACATTCGCACCAGCGCCAGCACCGATATAGATGCCACTGACCGGCTGGGCCTGGGCCAGAGCTGGCAGAGCCAGGATTGTGGCCACCATCAGGCCATTCTTAAGTGTCATAACAAACCTCCTTGCCGGCCGCGGGCGAGCCCCGCCGTCGCCTTACACCGGCAATGGAATCACGCAGAGTGCCCGTGCAGTCAATGCCCAAGAACAAAAAGCCAGGGGAATGATGCAAAATTACATCAGTTGCCGATTGGGTGTGATATTTTATGCGCCATCTGACGAGCCCCCTACCGGGAGGCCCGCCCTTGAACATCAGAGGCTTACAATCCCGGTGCTTTTGAAGCGGGCTTGCTCGGCCATGGGTGGCAGGGGGGCGATGTCCGGTTGGACTTCGATTCGGTAGCCATATGTGCCCCCGGGGCTGGGCCGGGGGCAAAGAAAAGGCCGCCCGAAGGCGGCCTTTCCGGTGCGAACCGAGAGGCTCGGCCTGATTACTTCACGATGATTTCGACGCGGCGGTTCTGTGGCTCGCGCACGCCATCGGCGGTGGGCACCAGGGGGCGGCTTTCGCCGAAGGCCTGGATGACCATTTCCGCGCGGGGCACACCCCGGCGGGTCAGCTCGGCGGCGACGGCTTCGGCGCGGCGCATGGAGAGGGCCTGATTGTAAGCGTCGGAGCCCGAGCGGTCGGCATGGCCGGAGACTTCGATGCGGGTCGAGCGCACAGTGGTGCGCGCGGTGGCCGCTTCGGCGATGATCTGGCGCGCGCGGTCGGTCAGGTCAGCGCGGTTCCAGTCGAAGAAGACCAGGTAGGTGCGCGCGACGGTCTGTGGCACGGCCGGCGGGGGAGGGGCGACCACGGGGGCCGACGCGGCGCCGAAATTATAGCGCAGGCCGAGTATGGCCGAGTGGTTGCCGTTGGAGGGTGAATAGCTGCGGTTGATGCCCGTGGAGGCGCCACTGATGTTAAAGCGCTGCGAGGAATCGAGCACGCCATAATAGCGATATTCAAGGGTCACAGCCAGGCCGGGCGCCACTTCCGGCAGGTTGAAGGCTGTACCGGCAATGGCCTGATAGGCGAGGTTGCCATTGGTGCCGTTCGAGCGTGCCGTGGCGCTGCCATTGCTCAGCCCCACCCGGTTCCACCAATTCTGGCCATAGCCAATGCCGGCGCCCAGATAGGGGGAGATGCTCGGCAGGCCGAAGCCGCCAAGGCTGAATTCATAAAAGCCATTGAGCATCGCGCCATAGGTGGCGAGCGAGCCGGCGCTGCTGCGGGCAATGGTGCTGCCCCCGCTGCTGAGGGAGGTGGTATTGACGTTATTGTAGCGGTAATTGCCCTCAATCTCGGCGCGGAAGCCACTGCCGAAGCCATAGCCGACGGAACCCACGGCCGCCCAGCCGGTTTCGGTCTTCACGGTGAGGCCGCCGGCGGTGGCATTGGTGCGAATATTGCCGCCCGCGCCAGCACCGACATAGATGCCAGTGACCGGCTGGGCCTGGGCCAGAGCCGGGAGAGCCAGGATAGTGGCCACCATCAGGCCATTCTTAAGCGTCATAACAAACCTCCTTGCCGGCCGCGGGCGAGCCCCGCCGTCGCCTTACAAGGTGATTGGATCACCCAGTGGCGGGCTCAGGTCAATTCCACACGAATTAGTGAGGAGGAAGTGATGTATAACGGCAACAGTTTTCGCCCTGCCGTGACATTTTCGGGCTAAAATTTTCGCTGCGGGCCGCTTTTGGTCACGAAAAAATGAGGTCGGTCAGGCCAGTAAAGGTGGATGGCCTCGCGCATGGGCCAAAAAAAGAAAAGGCCGCCCGAAGGCGGCCTCTCCAGTTTGAACCGAGTGGTTCGGCCTGATTACTTCAGGACGATTTCCACGCGGCGGTTCTGCGGCTCGCGCACGCCATCGGCGGTCGGGACCAGCGGGCGGCTTTCGCCGAAGGCCTGGATGTGCATTTCGGCGCGCGGCACGCCACGACGGGTCAGCTCGGCAGCGACGGCTTCAGCGCGGCGCATGGAGAGGGCCTGGTTGTAGGCGTCGGAGCCCGAACGGTCAGCATGGCCGGACACTTCGATGCGGGTCGAGCGCACGGTGGTGCGAGCGGTGGCCGCTTCGGCGATGATCTGGCGAGCGCGGTCGGTCAGGTCAGCGCGGTTCCAGTCGAAGAACACCAGGTAGGTGCGGGCGACGGTCTGAACCGGAGCAGCCGGGGCCGGAGCGGCAACAGCAGCAGGGCGGGCGCCGAAGGAGTAGCGCACGCCAGCCATGATGGACTGGTTGGCAGCCTGAATGTCAGAGCTGGTGCGGGTGCGGGTGGCGCCCGAGGAGGACTGCAGCTCAATGCTCGTCTGGAGCGTCGTGTAGTAGCGATACTCGAGGGTCAGCGCCAGGCCGGGGACTTGCTGGCCGAGGCCGAAGGCCACACCGGCGATACCCTGAACGGCCAAGCTGGCATTGTTCGAGGTCACGCTGCCGAGCTGCGTCGCAGCCGGGGTCACAACGCGGTTGGAGACGCCGCGCATCTGCACGGTGCCGAAGCCAACACCGGCGCCGACATACGGAGAAACCGTGGGCACGCCGAAGGAGGCGAGGTTGAAGTCATAGAAAGCGTTGGCCATGCCGCCGTAATAGATCGCGCGGCCGGAGGAGTTGCTGATGCTGGCGCCGTTGGGCAGGGTCAGCGAAAGCGACTTCACCGGGTTCGAGCGGTAGTTGCCTTCGATTTCCAGGCGGATGCCGTTGCCGAAGCCATAACCGATGGAGCCGACGCCAGTGAAGCCTTCGATGAAGCTCACATTGGCGCGCGGACGCGCGGCGGTGGACGGGGTGACCACAGTGCCGTTCGGCGCGGTGAAGGACGAGGGCAGGCCGGCCGGCACGCTGAAGGTCTTGCTGATGTCGTTGGCGAAGTTTGCGCCCGCGCCAGCGCCGACATAAATGCCGCTGACAGGCTGAGCCTGGGCCAGGACCGGCAGCGCCAGCATCGTGGCAGCCATGAGGGAGGTTCTGAAGTTCACGCCTTGTCTCCTTGTTGGACACCGGATGGATAGGCCGCCGGCTTCTCTGGCAATCGGTTTCCGTCACAAATTGAATAGGGTCAACATCTGATGCGACAAAACCGGCGGCACGACCGGGAAAGCCTACGGCCTGTGTCTAAAATGCACCACTTTTGCCGCAGTGTGACATCTTTGGTCGTTATCCGGGTGCTGTAGGGCGAGAGGCCCGGCACGAAATCCGCGCTATCACGTCGCCTGGCGGGTGAAAACGATAGCAGGCAGGTTTTGGTTATGGGGCCTGTCTCAGGGCTGAGCAGGCTGCTGACAACCGAGCGTCGAGGGCTCATGAGATCGAGGGGCAAAGCCCTTTCGCTCTTTCTTTTCCGCCCCCACCGGCGTTTTTCCGCAGCCTGCGGGAGCCGCTTCGCCGATACTCGATGTTGCGTCACCGCAGGATGATGTCCACCCGGCGGTTCTGCGGCTCGTGCACACCATCGGCGGTGGGCACCAGGGGGCGGCTTTCGCCGAAGGCCTGGATGACCATTTCCGCGCGGGGCACACCCCGGCGGGTCAGTTCGGCGGCGACGGCTTCGGCGCGGCGCATGGAGAGGGCCTGATTGTAAGCGTCGGAGCCCGAGCGGTCGGCATGGCCGGAGACTTCGATGCGGGTCGAGCGCAGGGTGGTGCGCGCGGTGGCCGCTTCGGCAATGATCTGGCGGGCGCGGTCGGTCAGGTCGGCCCGGTTCCAGTCGAAGAAGACCATATAGGTGCGCGCGAGGGTTGGGGCGGCCGCTGCGGGCTCTTGGGCCGGCATGGGCGCCGCTGGGCTTGCCCCAAAGCTATATCGCAAGCCGAGCAGGGCTGCATGATTGGCACTCTCCGGGGTGTAGTTGTTGCGCGAGGGCGTGGTTCCAGTTGCCACGTAATAGCGATACTCCAGCGTCATTGCGAGGCCTGGCACTATTGCTCCCAGGCTGAAGGAGAAGCCACCTATGGCCTGATAGGCAAAGCTGCCATTATTGCCGGAGAGCTGGGCGCTGGTCAGCCGCAGCCTGCCATTGCTGGGGCTGCTGGCGCGGCTGAAATCGGTGACGCCATAGCCAAGGCCCAGGCCGATATAGGGCGAGATGGCCGATACGCCGAGCGCGGCGAGGTTGAACTCATACAAGGCATTGGCCATCCCGCCGTAATGGCTCATGCGGCCGGAGCTGCTGCCGAAGCGCATGCCATTGGGCAGCGTGACAACAGTGGAGCCAATAGGGCCGGCGCGGTATTGGCCTTCCACTTCGAGGCGGATGCCATTTTGGAGAGCATAGCCGAGGGATGCGACGCCGACGAAGCCGGTCTCGCCGCTGACACTCATGCGGGTGCCATTGGCGGTGCTCTGGGTGATCTGTTCGCGCCAATTGGCGCCCGCAGCTGCGCCAATATAGATGCCGCCGAGTGGCTGGGCCTGGGCGATAGCCGGCAGGCTGAGAATAAGAGCTGCCATGGGGGCGATGCTGACGTTCACGCCGTATCTCCTGAGTGGATGAATGGTGGTGACGCCGTCAGTGCTGGATGCAGGGTGGCGGCGCCGGGGGCAGCTCTCATCCCGCATTTTATTATTTGCAAACGCAGTAGTAATTTAAAAAATGAAATCATATTCAATATAAGATACAGATTAAAAACTTTAATATCTCATATGGAATATACATATTTAGCATATTTCTGATAATAAATGTCCTCGTAACAGTTGTGTTCGTAATAACCTGATTTATATCGGTCAAAACAGAATTACATCATCAAGAATACGAAATCATCCGGTGATACATTGCAGTATTACGAGATTCTATAGTTTTTTATAGATCGCAATTCACCATTTGAACTCATAAATACACATTTTGATGGAGGCGGATGGATGAATTCGCCGTCGGTTTAGATGCCATGACATAACCACAGCCGCCCCTCAGCCGGACGCAAAGCGAAGCGAGCCCGCGGGGCGGGGCCAATCAAGGCAGCGAAAGCCGTGGCGTGCGCTGTTGCGGCACGCCACGGCACGCCATGCGGCCTATTTCACGATGATTTCCACGCGGCGGTTCTGCGGCTCGCGCACACCATCGGCGGTGGGCACCAGGGGCCGGCTTTCGCCGAAGGCCTGGATGATCATCTCGGTGCGCGGCACGCCCCGGCGGGTCAACTCGGCAGCGACGGCTTCGGCGCGGTGCATGGAGAGGGCCTAGTTGTAGGCGTCGGAGCCGGAGCGGTCGGCATGGCCGGAGACTTCGATGCGGGTCGAGCGCACAGTGGTGCGCGCGGTGGCCGCTTCGGCGATGATCTGGCGAGCGCGGTCGGTCAGGTCAGCGCGGTTCCAGTCGAAGAAGACCAGATAGGTGCGCGCGACGGTCTGGGCCATCGGCACGGGCGCCGGTGGCGGCGGCGCGGGCGGTGGGGTGACGCCGAAGCTGTAGCGCAATCCCAGCAGGGCAGAATGATTGGCATCATTGGGCGTGTAATTGGTGCGCGAGACCGTGTTGCCATTCGAGCTGGTCAGCCGCAGCTCGGAGGCCGTCGTCGCGTAGTAGCGATACTCAAGGGTCAGGGCCAGGCCTGGTGCATATTGGCTGAGGCCAAAAGAGAGCCCGGCTATCCCCTGATAGGCGAAGCCGCCGTGATTGGTGGAGACATTATTGGTTGTCAGCAGCGCGCCGCTATTCGCGCGGGCACCCACACGGCTGACATCGGATACGCCAAAGCCGATACCCGCGCCGATATAGGGCGAGATATAAGGCACGCCGAATGAGGCCAAGCTGAAATCATAAAGAATATTGCCCATGCCGCCATAGGTGCTGATGCGGCCAGATGAACTGCTGCCCTGGGCGCCATTGGGCAGCGTGACCACGGAGGTGCCCACGGCATAGGAGCGGTAATTGCCCTCCAACTCGAGGCGCATGCCGTTGCGGAAGGCGTAGCCCACTGAGCCCACGCCGATGAAGCCGACCTCGGTGCTGACGCTCAACTGGGTGCCGCCGGCGGCGCGTTCGGAGATCTTGTCCCGCCAGGAACTGCCGGCACCGGCACCGATATATATTCCACTGACGGGCTGCGCCTGGGCGAGGGCGGGCAGGGCCAGCATTGTGGCTGCCATAAGGGAGAATCTGAATTTCACGTCTGGTCTCCTTGCTGAACGCTTGGCGGCGCCATCAATAGCCTGGCGCCTTCTGCGTTTCGAAGGTTAGAGACGTGAAAACATCAAACAAACGCAATACACAACATGATGTATGGCACATACTCCAGGCCATGTGCCAAATAAATCACAAACAATTACTTATTATCCGTTATTTTTACTTGGCGCGTAAATCTTTTCTCAATCTGATCGAGACATCGTCAGAACGGCATCGGCGGCATAACAACCTTCGGGTAGGGCGAAGACCGGGTTGATGTCCACCGCCTCCAACCGGGGCCCTGCGGCGGTGGCAAAGGCGCTGAGGTTGGAGAGCGTGCCGGCCAAGGCCGCCAAATCCGCCTTCGGCCGGCCGCGCGCGCCATCGAGCAGGGAAAAACCCTTGAGCGAGCGGATCATCCTCTCCGCCTCGGCAGGGCCGAAGGGGCAGCGGCGGAAGGCGACATCCTTCAGCACCTCAATAAAGATGCCCCCCAGCCCAACCATGGCGATGGGGCCGAAGACCGGGTCATTGACGATGCCCATGGCCATTTCGGTGCCGCCCTTGATCTGCTTGGCCACCAGCACGCCCTCGATGCGGCCATGCGGCGTGCCGCGTTCGATCAGGGTGGTAAAATTGGCCCGCACCGCGGCGGCATCGGCCACGTCCAGAATCACGCCGCCGATCTCGGATTTATGCAGGATATCGGGCGAGAGGATTTTCATCACCACCGGGAAGCCGAAGGCCTCGGCGGCGCGCAGGGCTGCTTCCACATCGGCGCAGGCGGCCTCAGGCACCGCGGGCACGCCGGCCTCGGCGAGAATGCGCTTGGCCTCGGCCTCGCTCGGGCTTTCGGCCGGCAGGCTCACCTGCGGCAGGGGGGGCGGCGGTGAGGCCTCGGCGGCGAAGGCCTGGCCGTAGAATTCCATCGCATGCAGGGCGGTGACCGCGCGCGTCGGGTCCTCAAAGACCAGGAAACCGTCGGATTGATATTCCTGCACCATCTCCGGCGGCGCGATCACGCTCATGCACCACAGCCGATCGGGGTGTTCGCGCATCACCCGCGTCATCTGGGCGCGGATATGCGGGCCCATGGATTGGCTGCCGCCGGCCTGGGTGAAGAAGCCCAGAATGGAGGTATAGCCGCCATCCACCGCGATGCTTTCGGCGAATTCGCCGATCATGGCCGGCTGGTTGAAGGTTTGCGCCGTGCAATCCACCGGGTTGCGCGGGGCGCAGAAGGAGATTTTGTCCTTCAGCCTGGCCTGGGCCGCCTCGGGCATGGCGGGCATGGCAAAGCCCAGCGCATCGGCGGCGTCGGAGATCAGCACGCCCGCGCCGCCGCTCACCGTCAGCACGCCCAGCGTGTTGTGCACGGGGTAGATGCGCTTGGTGGCGGCATAGGCGATATCCAGCGCCTCCTCGGTGGTGCGGGCGCGCAGCACGCCGAATTCGCGCAGCACCGCCTCGGTCACCGCATCATCGCCGGCGATGGAGGCGGTGTGGGATTTCGCTGCCTCGCCACCGAGCGCGGAGCGGCCCACCTTCATCATCACGATGGGTTTGCGGTTGCGGCGCGCGAGGTCCAGCGCGGCGAGGAATTTCTCGCTCTCGCGAATGCCCTCGGCATAGGCGCAGATGACATCCACCTCCGGCGCGCCGGCCATCCAGCCCAGCACATCGCCCAGCGACACATCGGCCTCATTGCCGGTGGTGACGCAAACCGGCGTGCCCAAAAAGCGGTTGCGCGCCACGGAATAGACATGGGTGCCATAGGCGCCCGATTGCGAGGCAATGCCGATCCGCCCGGCCAGCGGCCAGCCGGTCTCGAAGCTGGAGGAGAAAATGGGGTAGAAGCCGATGGCGGCGTTGAACAGGCCCAGGCAATTGGGCCCAAGCATGCGCATGCCATAGCGGCGCACGATCTTGACCAGTTCTTCCTGCTTGGCGGCGCCGGCCTCGTCCATCTCGGCAAAGCCGGCGGTGAACATGATGATGCCCTTGCAGCCGCGCTGGCCCAGCGCCTCCACCGCCGCTATCGCCGCGTCCCCGGCCACGGCGATGAGGCCGACATCCGGCGTGGCTGGAAGTGAGGCGATATCGCCGAAGGCGGGAATGCCCTGAATCACATCGCGCTTGGGATTCACCGGGTAAATGGTGCCCTGGAAATTCTGGTTCTGCATATAGGCGATGGGCCGCCCGCCTATGCGCGTGCGGTCATCCGAGGCGCCGATGATGGCAATGGAACGCGGCCGGATCAGCGGATCCAGCGAGGTGAAGTCGGTCATGGGCGTTTCCCTATTCAGCGGCGATTATTCTGCCGAAAAGCTCGCACGCCGCTTCCAGATCGGCCAGTGCCACGCATTCATGTGGCGTATGGGCGGTGGCGATGCTGCCCGGGCCGAGCACGACGCAGGGTGCCAGGCCCTGCAATTCGCTGGCATCGGTGCCGTAGGGCGCTGTCGTGGCGGGCTGGTTGGTGTGGCGCACGGCGAGGGCGACCAGCGGGTGGTCGAGCGCCAATTCGGGTGGCGCACCCTCGCGCGCCTCGGTCAGGTTCAGCCCGGCGCGGTGGGCGGCGCCGCGCACCGCGTCCAGGATGGGCTGCGGGTCCACGCCGCGGCTGTAGCGGAATTTGATATGGGCGGTGGCGAGCGCGACAGTGACGTTGTTGGCGGTGCCGTGATTGTCCAGCACCAGGTTGAAATCGCTGAAGGGCGGGTCGTAATTCGTATCCTGCAGGGTGGGGTCTTGGCGCAGGCGTTCAAACACCGCCTTCATCTCGGCCAGGAAGGGGATCATCGCCCAATTGGCATTGCTGCCCTGGCCGGTGGAGGAATGCGCCTGCACCCCCGTGGCCTCGGCCTTGAACTGGATATGCACGCGGTGACCGCGCACCGGGATGAGGCTGGTGGGTTCGGCGACGAAAATGCCGCGCAGGCTTTGCGCCCGGGCGAGTTCGCTGCGCGCGGCAATGGCCTGGGCGCCGGCCTTGGTGGTTTCCTCATCGGCGGTGAGCAGCAGGGTGGCGCCGATGTTTTTCGGCGCGCGCCGTGCGGCCAGGATACAGGCGGCAACCGCGCCCTTCATGTCCTGGCTGCCCAGGCCATGAATAATGCCATTCTCGAAGCGGCCGGACCAAGGGTCGCCCTCCCAGCCGGTGGCCGGTACCGTGTCCATATGGCCGGACAGCCCAAAACCCCCGGCCGGGCCGCGATGGGCGACCAGGGCGCGTTTGGTCACCCCGGCGGCATCGGTATAGTCGATACGCTCGATCTCGAAGCCGGCCAGTTCCGCCTCGATCCGCTCGGCGAGGGGGATATTGGAGAGGTTGCTGCGGCTGTCGATGCGCACCAGCGCCTGGGTGAGTTCGAGGAGTTCTGTGTCCATGCCGGGCAGGCTTGCAGCGGCTGCGGCACCGCGCAACCCTGGGGCCCATGTATCTCGACCCCAAATCCGGCCAGACTTGGCCACTCGACCTGCCGCGCTGGTGCGGCGATGCCAAGCAACCCCTGCTGCTGACGCCACTGCCGGGCATGAGCCGCGATGAGATTGACCGCGGCAAGCGCAGCATATGGCGCTATGCCAAGGCGTTTCCTCTCCTGCCGAAAGCGCCGATTTCAATGGGCGAGGGCTGCACCCCCATCGTCGAGATGGCGATCGGCGGCGGCACCGCGCTGCTGAAATGCGAATGGTTCATGCCCACCGGTTCATTCAAGGACCGTGGCGCCTCGGTCATGCTCTCGCTGCTGCGCGACCAGGGGGTGATGGATGTGCTGGAGGATTCCTCCGGCAATGGCGGCGCCGCGGTCTCGGCCTATGCGGCGGCGGGCGGGATGCAGGCCAAGATCATGGTGCCGGCCAGCACCAGCCCGGCCAAGACCGTGCAATCCCGCGCCGCGGGGGCAAGTATCGAACTCGTGCCCGGCACCAGGCAGGATTGCGCCGATGCGGCCGAGCGCGATGCCGCCAATCGCTTCTATGCCAGCCATAATTGGCACCCCTTCTTCCTGCATGGCACCAAAACCCTGGCCTATGAGCTATGGGAGGATGGGCTGCCGGATAATGTGATCGTGCCCTGCGGCGCGGGCTCGAATGTCTTGGGCCTGCATATCGGCTTTTCGGAATTGCTGCGGGCCGGGCAGATCACCCGGATGCCGAAGATTTTTGCCGCCCAGCCGGCCAATTGCGGGCCTATCGCCCGCGCCGCCCTGGGCCTGCCGGCGCAATTGGCGCAGCCCACCATCGCCGAGGGCACGGCCATCGCCCAACCGCTCCGCGCCGGAGAATGCATCGCCGCCATGCGCGAGAGCGGCGGCGGTGCGGTGCTGCTGGAGGAGGCCGAGATTGCCGAGGCCTCGCTGATGCTGGCCAGGCGCGGCATTTATGTGGAGCCAACCTGCGCCCAGGCGGCGGCGGCGTTTTCGCGGCTTTTGGCGGCGGGCAGCATCGCGGCGCGGGAGGCCACGGTGGTGGTATTGACCGGCACGGGCCTCAAGGCCACGCCACGCTACGCCGAATTTCTGGGGGTTTCGATTTGAACGCGCGCATCGCCCTGCTGGGCTTTTCCATTGAGTGCAACCGCTGGGCGCCGGTGGCGACACTGCGCGATTTCGAGACGCGCTGCCTGCTGCGCGGCGCCGATATCGTGGCCGATGCCCGCGCCGCCTCACCCTCGGCGCTGGGCGAAATGCCGGGCTTCGTCACCACCATGGATGCGGCCGGGCCCTGGTCGCCCTGCCCCATCATGCTGGCCATGGCCGAGCCGAATGGCCCGGTGGACCAGGCCGTTTTTGATGGCTTCATGGCCGAATGGCGCGCCGGGCTGGAGGCGCTGCGCGGCGCCTGTGACGGTGTCTATGCCGTGCTGCATGGCGCTGGGCTGACCACCGGATTATCCGACCCCGAAGCCGCCTTGCAGGCCCTGGTGCGGGAAATTCTGGGCGATGTGCCCTTCATTTGCGGCTATGATCTGCATGGCAATATCTCGGCCGAGAATGTGGCGCTGAATGATGCCTTTGTGGGCTACCGCACCAACCCCCATGTCGATATGCGGCCGCGCGGGGCGGAGGCCGCCCAACTCATGCTGCGCATGCTGGCGGGCGAGCGTTTTGTCCGCGCCCATCGCCGCCTGCCGATCATGGCGCCGACCGTCTCCATGCTCACCGCCCAGGGGCCCTATGCCGAGGTGATCAATCTGGGCCAGGCCCGCGCGGCGGAGACGCCCAGCATCGCCAATGTCTCGGTGATGGGCGGCTTTGCCTATGGCGATACGCCGTTCAACGGCATGACCATTGTGGTGACGGGCACCGAGCCGCAGGCCGCCGAGACCCTGGCCGATGAATTGGCCCAGGCCTGCTGGGAGAGGCGGGGCCGTTTCGTGGCCAGGCTGACCGCCATCCCCGATGCGCTGGCCATGCTGGCGGCGAGCCCGCTGCCGCTCGCCTTTGCCGATGTGGCGGATAATCCGGGGGGTGGCGGTTCGGGCAATACGATGGAAATCCTGCGCGCCTTCCACGCGGCGGGGGTTCAGGCCGCCGCTTTTGGCTGCATCATCGATGCCGAATTGGCCGCCGAGGCGCATGGGCTGGGCGTGGGCGCGACCTTCACAGCCCGCTTCAACCGTGGCGGTGGTGATGCCTTCAGCAAGCCTTTTGTGGCCGAGGCGGTGGTGCGGGCGCTTTCCGATGGGCAGGTCACCGGCCGGCGCGGGCTTTATGGCGGGGTGGCGATGAATCTGGGCGCCACGGCCTGGTTGCAAATCGGCGGCATCGCCGTGGTGGTGATCAGCAATCGGGCGCAATGCGCCGACCCGGCATTTTTCGAGCATCTGGGCATTGATCTCACGGCGATGCGCGCGGTGGTGGTGAAGTCACGCGGGCATTTCCGCGCCGGGTTTGACGAGCTCTTCCCGCATGAGCAGGTGGTGGAGGTGGATGGGCCGGGCCTGACCTCGCCCATCTTCCAGCGCTTCGACTGGAAGCATATCCCACGCCCCATGCTACCCCTCGATGCGGAGGCCTTCTGGCCATGACCCTTGATGACCTGCCCACCCCCTGCCTGGTCCTTGATCTGGGCATTCTCAAGCGCAACCTTGCGCATATGCAGGCGGCGATTGCCCGCCACCCCGGCGTGGTGCTGCGGCCGCATATGAAAACCGCGAAGAGCCTGAAGGTGGCCGAATTGGCCGCGCCCGGCTTTGGTCCCATCACCGTCTCGACGTTGGCGGAGGCACAGTATTTCTTCGATGGCGGCTGGCGGGACCAGATCTACGCCGTGGGCATCACGCCGCAAAAGCTGGATCAGGCGGCGGCGCTGGGGGTGAAGGTGATCACCGATGACGCCGATGCGGCGGCTGCCATCGCGGCGCATCCTGGCGATATCCGCGCCCTGGTGGAGATCGATGTCGGCGAGGGCCGGGGCGGCGTGGCGCCCGATGAGGCGCTGGCCCTGGCGCGCATCCTCGGCCCCCGGCTGGCGGGGATTTTCACCCATGCCGGCCATTCCTATGCCGGCCGGTCGGAGGAGGATATGCGCCGCATCGCCGAGCAGGAGCGCAGCGGTGCCGCCCATGCCGCCCAGGCGCTGCGCGATGCCGGGATTGCGGTGGATATGGTCTCCCTCGGCTCCTCGCCCACCGCGCTCTATGCCCAGTCCCTGGCTGGCATCACCGAGGTGCGCGCCGGCGTCTATATGTTTGGTGACCTGTTCCAGGCGCAGCTTGGCACCCATGGGCTGGATGATATCGCCATGACGGTGCTGGCCAGCGTGATCGGCCGTAAGCCGGCGCGTGGCGCGGTGCTGCTCGATGCCGGTGGGCTGGCGATGAGCAAGGACCGCTCTACCGCCGCCGCCCCGGTGGATTACGGCTTTGGCCTGATGCTGGATCTCGATGGCGCGGCCAGCTTTGGCCAGGCCATTTTGACCCGCACGCATCAGGAGCATGGCGAGGTCTCGCCCGCGCCCAACCTGGCCATTGGCGCCCGCGTGCGGGTGGCGCCGAACCACACTTGCATGACCGCGGCGGCGCATCCCTGCTACCATGTGGTGGATGGCGGGCGCGAAGTGATCGCGGTGTGGGACCGGGTGAACGGGTGGTAGCGCCGCGCCACGCGGATTGGTCGGCGCTGCGGGCGGCCGAAACCGCCCGCATGCTAGCGGCCTGCACCGCCTGCGGCGCCTGTTTCGCGGCCTGCCCGATGATTGCCTATGTCCCTGCCGCGCAGGGTGCCTCGGCGTCTGAGACGGTGCGCGGGGTGCTGGCGATATTGCAGGGGGGCGAGGGCGATGCCGCCGCGCGCGGCTGGGTCGGGGCCTGCACCCGCAGCGCGCTTTGCATTCCGGCCTGCCCGGAGGCGGTGGACCCGATGTTGTTGCTGCGGCTGGCGAAATTCACCGCGCAGGAAAACGGCACCCTCCCGCAGCGCGATGCCCGTGATGCCATGTCGCGGGCAAAAGCCTTTGCCCGGCTGGGCTTTTCCGAGACCGAACAAAAGGACTGGCTATGACCGACGCCCTGTTCTGGTATGGCTGCAACATGACCCGCCATGCCGAGATCATCCGTCTGGGCACCCAGATGCTGGCGGCGGTGGGGGTGGCGGCGGCGCCCACTGGCGGGCCCTCCGCCTGCTGCGGCAGCCCCAAGGAAAGCAGCCCGCGCATCGCCGAGGGCATGGCCAACCGCACCATGCAGCGCTTCAACCAAAGCGGCGCTGCCCAGGTCATCACCTGGTGCCCGACATGCCATATGAATCTCGATGACTTCATGGGCGCCACCCAGGGCAAGCAGGCGGAAAGCGCGCATCTGGCCCAGGCGCTGTGGCAGCGGCGCGAGGCGTTGGCGCCGATGTTGACGCAATCCGTGGCGGGCCGCGTGCTGATCGATATGCATATCGGCAATCGCACCGGGGTGAATGAGGCCGTGCCCGGCCTGCTGCGCCTGATCCCCGGGGTGACGGTGCTGGAGCACCCTTATCGCGCGGCCAGCTATATGTGTTTCGGCCTGGCCAGCATCCCCGGCGCGCTGGCCGATGCCAAGGCCAATATGCTGGCGGCGATGGCGGCGATGGGGGCTGATACCCTCGTCACCATCTTCCATTCCTGCCATCGCGAGCTGGTGGGGCTGGAGCGGACCCATGGCATTCGCGTGGTGAATTGGGTGCATCTGCTGGCCGAGGGCATGGGCCTCGCCTATCAGGATGAATACAAGGCCTGGCGCAACAGCGATGACCCCGAAGCGGCGATTGGCGCCGAGCGCATCGCCGCCGCAGGTGAGGAGGCGGTGCGCAAGCTGGTGCTGCCGGAACTCACCCGCCCACGCTGAGCCCGTCTTGCCGGCGCGCCCCGCGCGTAGCACCTTGCACCCAGAAGATTTCGAGGAACGCCTGACCCAATGATCAACAAGATCGTGCAATCCATGGCCGACGCCCTGGCCGGCGTGAAGGACGGCTCCACCGTGCTGATCGGTGGTTTCGGCAAGGTGGGCCAACCCGACGCGCTGATCGAGGCGCTGATCGAGCAGGGTGCCACGGAGCTGACCTGCGTGTGCAACAATGCCGGCACCGGCCGGGCGGGGCTGGCGCGGCTGATGGAATTGGGCCGGGTGCGGAAAATCATCTGCTCCTTCCCCCGCAGCGAGGGCTCGGTCGTCTTCGAGGACCTCTACAAGCAGGGCAAGCTTGAACTGGAGATCGTGCCCCAGGGCACCATGGCCGAGCGGATGCGCGCCGCCGGCGCTGGCGTTCCCGCCTTCTACACCGCCACCAGCCACGGCACGCTGCTGGCCCGCGGCAAGGAGGAGCGGGAGTTCAATGGCAAGATGTATGTCATGGAGCACGCGCTGAAGGGCGATGTGGCGCTGGTGGAGGCCTGGGAGGGCGATCGCTGGGGCAACCTTGCCTATCGGGATAGCGGCCGGAATTTCAATCCGGTGATGGCCATGGCGGCGGAGATGACCATCGCCCAGGTGGCGCATCTGCGCGACCTCGGCGAGATTGACCCGGAGAAGGTGCATACGCCGGGTATTTTCGTGCAGCGCGTCGTGCATTTTGATCGGGGTTCGCCTTGGACCTAGGGGTAGTGCTGGGGAAATGAATTTCCCCAGACCCCTTTCTTTTATTTTTATCTGTTTGGCGCTGGCTGTTCAGCCGCCGCCAATAAATCAAAAGAAAAAGAAGGGGGTATGGGGGAATTCATTCCCCCATTGTCACCTAGGCCGCGCTAGGCTGATGACAGAGGCTTCCAAACCCGATTAGATTTCGCCCAAGAACCAGGAGGATTTCCCATGCCCTTCAACCGTGACCAGATGGCCGCGCGCGCCGCCGATGACATCCCCGAAGGCTGGGTGGTCAATCTCGGCGTTGGCATGCCCACCAATATCTCCAACAAGGTGCCGTTGGAGCGTGAGGTGATCTTCCAGTCCGAGAATGGCGTGCTGGGCATTGGCCCGGCCCCGACACCGGGGAATGAAAACCCCTGGCTGATCAATGCCGGCAAGGGCCTCATCACGCTGCGCGCCGGCGGCTCCTATTGCCACCATGCCGATAGCTTCGCGATGATTCGCGGCGGGCATATCGACCTTTGTGTGCTGGGCGGTTTCGAGGTTGCCGAGAATGGCGACCTGGCCAATTGGGCCACCAGCGAGAATGACACCGCCCCCGCCGTGGGTGGCGCCATGGATCTGGGCGCTGGCGCCAAGCGCCTTTGGGTGCTGATGGACCACACCACCAAGGATGGCCGGCCCAAGCTGGTTGAAGCCTGCGGTTATCCTTTGACCGCGCTGGGCACGGTGAACCGCATCTATACCAATCTCGGCGTTTTCGAGGTGCAGCGCGGCCTGGGCTTCGTGGTGCTCGATCTGGCCCCGGGCGTGACCTTCGAGGAGGCACAGTCGAAGAGCGCGGCCAAGCTGCACCGCCCGTCGTGAGCAGCGCCGCGGGCATCGCGCCCTTTTCCGAGGATCATGCCGAGAGCATCCGCATGGTCCGTGACAGTGCCGCCGGCATTGCCGATGGTGCGGCCCGCGCCCGGGCGCTGCGCTTCACCATGCCGGGTTTTTCCGCCGAGACCTGGCGGCAGATGGGTGAGCTGGGCTGGATTGGCCTGGCGGTGCCCGAAGCCGCTGGCGGCTCCGGCCTGGGTCAGGCCGAAATGTGCGCGCTGAGCGAGGAGCTGGGCCGCGCTTTGGCGCCCGAGCCGCTGATCGGCGCCGCCCTCTCCGCCGCCCTGCTGGCTGAGGCCGGCGAGACGGCTGTGCTGGCCAAGCTCCTGGCCGGCGATGCGGTGGTGCTCACCGCCTGGCAGGACCGCGCCAATACGCTCTCCCCCTGCATCGCGGGCGACGCGACGAGGCGCTTCATCGCCATGGGGGCGGGGGCCACGCATTTCCTCATCCCGGTGGGCGATGGGTTGCAACTCGTGGAGGCCGCCGCCTGTGAAGTGACCCATGAGGCCACCCATGATGGCGGCCACCTGACCACGCTGCGTGCCCCGGCTGGCGCTTCTGTGGGTCAGGCGGCGCTTGCGCCCGCGCTGGACCGTGCGGCGCTGGCCACCGCCGCCTATCTGCTGGGCGGCATGGAGGCCGGCTTCGCCATGACGCTGGACTACCTGCAAACCCGCCAGCAATTCGGCAAGATCATCGGCACCTTTCAGGCGCTGCAGCACAAGGCGGCGGATACCAAGATGCATATCGCCCTCACCCGGGCGGCGCTGGAGCAGGCGGCCGCGGCGCTCGATGCCGGCGTGGCGGGTGATGAGGCGGCGGCGCTGGTCAGCCGGGCCAAGGCCCGCGCCTCTGAGGCGGCAATGCTGGTGGGGCAGGCCTGCGTCCAGCTCTCCGGCGGCATTGGCTATACCGATCAGTATGATGTGGGCCTTTACCTACGCAAGGCCATGGTGCTGGCGCCGATGTTCGGCGGGGCCGCTTTGCACCGCGCCCGCTTCATGGCGCTCAGCCCCGAAACGGAGGATGCGTGATGGATAATCCCGTGATGCGCTGCCTGGCCGAGCGCCAGGGCGATGTGCTGGTGTTGACCATGGATTATCCGGCGCGGCGCAATGCGCTGGCCATGCCGCTGCGCAAGCAGTTGGAGGATGCGCTGGAGGCTGCCTCGGATGATGGCACCCGCGCGGTGGTGCTGACCGGGGCGGGCGGGCATTTCTGCTCGGGCGGCGATATTTCCGGCATGGATGTGAAGGGCCCTTATGATGGGCGCGAGCGCATGCGCCGCACCCATCGGCTGATCAACCTCATGGCCTTCGGCAACCTGCCCATCGTGGCGGCGGTGGAAGGTTTTTGCGTGGGTGCGGGGCTTTCCATGGCCTGCATCGCCGATACCATCGTGGCGGCGGAAACCGCCAAGCTGGGTGCTGGTTTCGGCAAGATTGGCCTGATGGCGGATCTGGGCCTGCCGCATACCCTGCCGCATCGGGTGGGGCCGGCCAAGGCGCGGCAAATCCTGCTCTATCACAAGCAATACACCGCCGCCGAAGCCGCGGCGATGGATTTGGTGGATGAGGTGGTGCCCGAGGGCCAGGCCCTGGCCGTGGCGCTGGAGCGGGCGCATTTCCTGGCCAAACAGGCCCCCGCCGCCATGGCGCTGACCCGGCAGATGCTGGCCACCGGCCTGCATGAGGCGCTGGAGACGGAGCGGCATTTCCAGGCCTCGCTTTTCACCACCCAGGATTTCCACGAGGGCCGCGCCGCCTTCCTCGGCAAGCGCCAACCCGTCTTCAAGGGGCTGTGACATGAACGCGATTGTGGGCGTCGAGCCTGAGAATCTGGACCTTTTGGATGACGAGACCTTTCGCAGCGTCGTCCGCCGCTGGATTGAAAGCGCCTATCCGGCCGAGCTGAGAAACCCCCCCAAGCGGCTGCATTGGGAGGAGAACCGCCCCTGGTATTTCAAGCTGGCCGAGAAGGGCTGGCTCTGCCCGGGCTGGCCGCGGGAATATGGTGGCCTGGGCCTCGGCCCGGCCAAGCAGATCATTTTCACCGAAGAGCTGGAGCGCCATGGCTGCGCGCGCTGCAATGACCACGGCATCATCATGCTGGGCCCGCTGGTCATCAAATACGGCACAGACGCCCAAAAAGCGGATTTCCTGCCGAAAATCCTGAGCGGGGAGCATATCTGGTGCCAGGGTTATTCCGAGCCGAATTCGGGCTCTGACCTGGCCTCGCTGCGCACCTCCGCCGTGCTCGATGGCGATGATTACGTGGTCAATGGCCAGAAAATCTGGACCACGCTGGCGCAGGATGCGAATTGGATCTTCCTGCTGGTGCGCACCGATGCCACGGCGAAGAAGCAGGAGGGCATTTCCTTCCTGCTGGTGGATATGAAGACGCCGGGCATCACCGTGCGGCCGATCATCAACCTCGAAATGCATGATGAATTCTGCGAGGTGTTTTTCGACAATGTTCGGGTGCCGCGCGCCAATCTGGTCGGCCAGCTCAATAAGGGCTGGGATATGGCCAAGGCGCTGCTCTCCTTCGAGCGCATTTATCTGGGCTCCCCGCGCCAATCCGCCTATGCGCTGACCCGGCTGAAGCAATTGGCCGAGCGGATGGGGGTGTGGGAGGACCCCACCTTCGCCGCCACCTATGCCCGGCATCGCTGTGACCTGGAGGACCTCAAGGCGCTCTATAGCCGCTATGTTGAGGTGCTCAAGCGCGGCCAGCCGCTCGGCGCTGATGTCAGCCAGCTCAAGATCATTCAGTCCGAACTCTTCCAGCGCATCACCGAGACGATGCTGGAGGTGGCGGGCGAGTCCGCTGGCCTGATGGAGCCGATGGAGGGCAACCGCAACCTCAACCCCGCCGGGCAATATATCCAGGCCCGGCCGGCGACGATCTATGGCGGCACCAACGAGATTCAGCGCAACATCATTTCGAAGAACGTTCTGGCCCTGCCGTGAAATGGGTTGTCTGGTTTGACGATGGCGCCATCCGCTTCGGCAGTGTCGAAGGCGAGATGGTGCAGCCGCATACCGGGGATTTCTTCGCCGGCCCCACGCCTGATGGGCCGGCGCTGCCGCTGGCTGCCATCACCCCGATGGGGCCGTTGCGGCCGCGGAATTTCATTGGGCTGTGGAATAATTTTTATGCGCTGGCGGAAAAGCAGGGCAATGCCATTCCGGAATTCCCGCTCTATTTTCTGAAATCGCCCAGCAGCATCATCGGCCCTGAGGCCACCATCACCCCGCCGCCGGGCTATACTGGCAAAATCCTCTATGAGGGCGAGCTGGGCATTGTCATCGGCCGCAACAACAGCATTTTTGGCTATACCATCGTCAATGATGTGACTGCACTTGATGTGCTCAACGCCGACCCATCCTTCCCGCAATGGGCGCGGGCGAAATCCTTCGCCAGTTTTGGCCCGATGGGGCCTTGCATCGTAACCGATATCGACCTCGCCACTGCCCGGGTGAAGGTCGCGCTGAATGGGCGGGTGCGGCAGGATTACCCGCTGGCCGACATGATTTTTCCGCCCGCGCGGATCGTGGAAATGATCGGCGCAGAGGTGGCGCTGGCGCCAGGGGATGTGATCGCCTGCGGCACCTCACTCGGCGCGCTGCCCATGCGGCCGGGCATGGTGGTGGAGGTGACGATCGATGGCATCGGCACCCTGCGCAACACCATGGCGGGGGGCGAATAGCGCGCCGCCGCAGGCTGTCCTAACCTGTCTCCGCAGCCTGAAGGACCCCGCCCTTGCCCCAGCTCTACGCCCTCTCCGCCACCGAGATCGCCGCCCGCGTCGCGGCGCGTACCCTCTCCGCCCGTGAGGCGACCGAGGCCGCTTTGGCCCGGATGGATGCGGTCAACCCGGCCATCAATGCGGTGGTCAAGCCGCTGCATGAGGAGGCGCGCGCCGCCGCTGATGCCGTGGATGCCGCCATCGCCCGCGGTGAGACGCCTGGCATCCTGGCCGGCGTGCCCATCACCGTGAAGGTCAATGTCGACCAGGCGGGGCATGAGACCACCAATGGCCTCTCCATCCAGAAGGACCACAAGGCGGAGGCCGATAATCCGGTCATCGCCAATCTGAAGAAGGCGGGTGCCATCATCATCGGCCGGACCAATACCCCGGCATTTTCGCTGCGCTGGTTCACCTCCAACAATCTGCATGGCGCAACCAAGAATCCCTGGAACCCCGCCATCACGCCCGGCGGCTCCTCGGGCGGTGCGGGGGCGGCGGTGGCGGCGGGCATTGGCGCGCTGGGCCATGGCACGGATATTGGCGGCTCGGTCCGCTACCCGGCCTATGCGTGTGGCATTCATGGCATCCGCCCCACGCTGGGCCGGGTGCCGGCTTGGAATGCCTCGCTGCCCGAGCGCGATATCGGCGCCCAATTGATGGCGGTGAGCGGCCCGCTGGCGCGCAGCATCGCCGATTTGCGCCTCTCGCTGGAGGCGATGAGCGCCCCTGATATGCGCGACCCCTGGTACACACCGGTGCCGATGAACGGCCCGCCAGCGCCCAAGCGCGCCGCACTCTGCATCCGCCCCGAGGGCATGAAGGTGGCGCCCGAGGTGGAGGCCGCGCTGCGCGGTGCCGCCCGCCGCCTGCAGGATGCTGGCTATACCGTGGTGGAGGTGGATGCCCTGCCGCCGCTGCGTGAGCCCGCCCGGCTGCAATCCCAGCTTTGGCTGACCAGCCTGCCACGCGGCGGCCTGGCCATGGCCCAGCGTGAGGGCGAGGCGGCCTCCCTCGCCATCTATGACTATATGCAGCGGCTGACCCAGCCGGCCGATTTCCACGGCTTCCAGGATGCGCTGACCGCGCGCGCCGGCTTCCTCCGGCAATGGATGATGTTCTTCGAGAAATACCCGGTGGTGATCTGCCCGGTTTCCGGCGAGCTGCCCTTCGCCGACCAGCAGGATGTGCAGAGTTTTGAGGCATTCCAAGCCGTGCTGGAAGCGCAATTGACCCAGGTGGGCCTGCCGCTGATGGGCCTGCCGGGGCTGACCGTCTCCACCGGCATGGTGGGCCGCACCCCGGTGGGCGTGCAGCTCTTGGCCGGCCGCTTCCGCGAGGATCTGCTATTTGCCGCCGGTGCGGCGATTGAGGCCGCGGGCACGCCGCATACCCCGGTGGACCCGGCTTGATGCGCGGCTTGTGGCTGCTGCCGCCGCTGCTGCTCGCGGCCTGCGCCGGGCCCGGGCAGGAGCGCAGCTGTGCGGGGGCTTTCACCCTGAGCAATCAGAGCGGCCGCGAGGTTGAGCAGCTCTATGCCGGCAGCCAGCAGGATTTGCTGGAGCCGGGCACCATGCCCAGCGGCGGGCAGCGCAGCTTCTTCGCCGTCAATCCCGTGGCCACGCAGCTTCGCGTGGTCTTTGCCGATGGCCGGGCTGTGGAGCTGGGGCCGGTTAATCTTTGTGCCTTGCCCCGTGTGGTGATCAATGCGGCCGGGCTTTCGGCCAATCCGCCATAAGGCCATGGTTGTGGCACGAAAATTGCTGCCCGTTTAACCATTGCGGGAGTTCCAGGAGGGCCTGGGCGTCTTTTGCCTTTAAAGTGGGCAAAAGACATTCCCGATAGCGATACGGGAATGCACCGATGAACCGCCGCCAATTTCTTGCCGCCACCGCCGCCGCCGGCCTGGCCAGCCCCGCCTTGGCGCAATCCGGCGCCTGGCCGAGCCGAGGCTCCATCCGCCTGATTGCCCAGTTTCCCCCAGGGGGCCTGGTGGATACCATCGCCCGCCTCATGGCGCCTTCGCTGAGCCAGGCGCTGGGCCAGACCGTGCTGGTGGAAAACCGCGCCGGCGCTGGCGGGGTGATCGGCACCGATTTCGTCGCCAAGGCCCCGGCCGATGGCTATAGCCTTCTGGTCAGCCATGCCTCCGTGCATGTCTTCTCCACCGCCACCCTGCCGACCCTGCCCTTCGACCCGATCACCGACTTCACCCATATGGTGCAGCTGGTCGAGGCGCCGAATGTGCTGCTGGTGAAGGCTGACAGCCCCTATCGCACGCTCGAGCAATATGTGACGGCGGCGCGCAGCCGGCCGGTGCGCTTCGGCTCCTCGGGCATCGGCTCGGCGCCGCATCTTTTGGGCGCCATGCTGTCGGATGTGGCGCGCGCGCCCAATCTGGACCATGTGCCCTATCGCGGCTCCGCCCCCGCATTGCAGGACCTGATGGCCGGCGCCATTGAGAGCTTCGTTGACCCCATCACCACCAATACGGCGATGATGCGCGACGGCACGCTGCGCTGCCTGGGCGTCTCCACCGCGGCGCGCCTGCCCGCCTTCCCCAATGTGCCGACCTTTGCCGAACAGGGCTTTGGCCGCCTGACCTCTGCGCAGTGGCTGGGCCTCTCCGCGCCGAAAAACCTGCCCGCGCCGATTGTGGAGCGGCTGACGGCGCTGGTGCCGGAGATTCTGAAGCAGCCCACACTCGCTGCCCGCTTTGAGGAGCTGCAGACCATGCCGCGCAACCCCCCGCTCACCGGCGGCGCCTTTGTGGCCCAGATTCAAAAAGAGATCACCGAATGGACCGCGGTGGCCCGTCAGTTCAACATTTCGGTCTCGTAAGGCTGGGGTATCGGCGCCTCGACCTCATCATGGGCAGCCGCGCCACCTTGGCGAAGCTGCTCCGCGAGGAACCGGCATAATGGCCAGTGGCCGGGGGTGGCTCAGCCCTCGGCCAGCATGCTCACATGGGCGGCGACGACTTTCCAACCCTGCGGCATGCGCACCCAAGCCTGGCTCTGCCGGCCCTTTTTGCCGCTGGCCACCAGGGTATATTCGGTATTCGCCACCGCGAAATCGCGGCCGAAGGTGGTGATGCGGGTATTTTCCAGCACCCGCGCCCGGGCGGCGTGCTGCGCGGGCGTGCGGGCTGCGCGGAACTGCGCGATTTCCGCATGGCTGCGCAGGTTTTCAGCAACGCCGTAGCGCAATGTCAGCGGATGTTCCCAGAAGCTGTCATTGAGCACCGCCACGTCATTCTCTGCCAGGCCATGATCATAGCGCTCAAAGGCGGCGGTGACTTCGGCGACGATCTCGGGGATGTTCAGTTCATGCATGACGGGGCCTTAGGGCATTTTCAAGCCTTGCGGCTTCGCAAGGCGACTCGGAAAATGAGATAAAACAAAAGCTAGAGCCGTTTCACCGTCTTCGCTCTCGGTGAAACGGCTCTGGCATCAGGGATTGTTTCACCCCGATGCCGGCTCAGCCGGCCGCTTCCGGAGCCTTTTCCGCCTCGCCATCGCCATCGCCATCGCTTTCCGGCTTGGGCAGGGCGCCGGCCGAAGCCTCGAAGAACTCGAAGGTCAGCTTGCCATCGGCAAAACCCACCTTGACCGAGCCACCCTTGGCCAGCTTGCCGAAGAGAAGTTCCTCGGCCAGCGGCTTCTTCACATGCTCCTGGATGACCCGGGCCAGCGGCCGGGCACCATAAAGCGGGTCGTAACCACGTTCGGAGAGCCATTCCTTGGCGGCGCTGGACAGCTCGATGGTCACATTGCGGTCCGCCAGCTGGGCCTCCAGCTGCATGACGAATTTCTCGACAACCTGCGCCACAATCTCCTGGCTCAGGCCGGCGAAGGGGATCACCGCATCCAGACGGTTGCGGAATTCCGGGGTGAACATGCGTTTGATCGCATCCTCATCCTCGCCCTGCCGCGTCGTGCGTTCGAAGCCGATGGTGTTCTTCGCCATGTCGGAGGCGCCGGCATTGGTCGTCATGATCAGGATGACGTTGCGGAAATCGACCGTCTTGCCGTTGTGATCGGTCAGCTTGCCGTGGTCCATCACCTGCAGAAGGATGGCGAAGAGATCGGGATGCGCCTTCTCGATCTCATCGAGCAGCAGCACGCAATGCGGATGCTGGTCGATGCCATCGGTCAGCAATCCGCCCTGGTCGAAGCCGACATAGCCCGGCGGCGCGCCGATGAGGCGGGAGACCGAGTGCCGCTCCATATATTCGCTCATGTCGAAGCGCAGCAGCTCGATGCCCAGCGTCTTGGAAAGTTGCTTGGCCACCTCCGTCTTGCCCACGCCGGTGGGGCCGGAGAAGAGGTAATTGCCAATCGGCTTTTCCGCCTCGCGCAGCCCGGCGCGGGCCAGCTTGATGGCGGCGGACAGCGCCTCAATCGCCTTATCCTGGCCAAAGACCATGGATTTGAGGTCACGCTCCAGGTTGCGCAGCGTTTCCTTATCATCCGAGGAGACGCTCTTGGCCGGAATCCGCGCGATCTTGGCGACGACTTCCTCGACATCCTTCAAGGTCACCGTCTTCCGCCGCTTATTCTCCGGCAGCAGCATACGGCTCGCACCGGCCTCATCGATCACGTCGATGGCCTTGTCGGGCAGCTTGCGGTCATGGATGTACTTGGCGGAAAGCTCCACTGCGGCGCGGATCGCTTCTGGGGTGTAGCGCACCTTGTGGTGCTTCTCGTAATTGGTCTTCAGCCCTTGCAGGATCTTCACCGCGTCTTCGACATTGGGTTCGTTGACGTCGATTTTCTGGAAGCGGCGGACCAGCGCGCGGTCCTTCTCGAAATGCTGGCGATATTCCTTGTAGGTGGTGCTGCCGATGCAGCGCATCGTGCCCTGGGCCAGTGCCGGCTTGAGCAGGTTGGAGGCATCCATGGCGCCGCCAGAGGTCGCGCCCGCGCCGATCACCGTGTGAATCTCATCGATGAAGAGGATGGCGCCGGGATGGTTCTCCAGCTCGTTAACCACGGCCTTCAGCCGCTCCTCAAAATCGCCGCGGTAGCGGGTGCCGGCCAGCAGGCTGCCCATATCGAGCGAGAAGATGGTGCATTTGACCAGCACCTCGGGCACATCGCCCTCGATGATGCGCTTGGCCAGGCCCTCGGCGATCGCAGTCTTGCCCACGCCGGGTTCACCGACATAGAGCGGGTTGTTCTTGGTGCGGCGGCACAGAATCTGGATCGTGCGCTCAATCTCATGGTCGCGGCCGATCAGCGGGTCGATCTTGCCGGCCTGCGCCTTCTTGTTGAGGTTGACGCAATAGGTGGTCAGCGCGTCCTGATTGTTCTTGCCGCCACGGGGCTTTTCCTCCTTCTCCGGCTGCTCGCCATCATTGGCTTCGGCCTTGGAGGTGGGGGCACCCTGCACATTGCGCGAGGCGCTGCGCCCTGGCGCCTTGGCAATGCCATGGCTGATGAAATTCACCGCATCGAGGCGCGTCATATCCTGCAATTGCAGGAAATACACCGCATGGGATTCGCGTTCGGAGAACAGCGCCACCAGCACATTGGCGCCGCTCACCTCATCACGCCCCGAGCTTTGCACATGGATGGCGGCGCGCTGCACCACGCGCTGGAAGCCGGCGGTGGGCTTGGGGTCACCCGCACGCTCGGTGACTAGGCCGGCCAGGTCCTTGTCGAGAAACTCTGTGAGGTCGCGCTTGAGCTTGTCCACATCCACGCCACAGGCGCGCAGCACCGTGGTCGCGTCCACATCCTCGCCCAGGGCGAGGAGCAGGTGTTCCAGCGTCGCGTATTCGTGGCGGCGGTCATTCGCCAGGGCAAGCGCGCGGTGGAGCGTCTGTTCCAAATTCCGTGATAACATCGGCAACGCTCCTTCGTCTGATCGCTAAAAGATGGTGATACTCCCGCCGTTCGTCACGATCTTGACAAGCGACATTGTAAATTACTCTTTCTCAATGGTGCATTGCAGCGGGTGCTGGTTCTGGCGCGCCAGATCCATCACCTGGGTGACCTTGGTCTCGGCCACCTCATAGGTGAACACCCCGCATACCCCCACACCCCTGCGATGGACATGCAACATGATCCTGGTCGCTTCGTCACGGTTTTTCTGAAAGAACCGTTCCAGGACATGCACAACGAATTCCATCGGGGTGTAATCGTCGTTCAGCATCAGGACTTTGTACATCGCCGGCTTTTTGGTCTTTGGCCGGGGCTTGGTGACAACGGTCGTGCCAGTGCCGCCCGCCCCGTTGCCCGGGCCGCCATTGCTGTCCTTGTCGTCGTTCATCCGTACCATGTGTCTGACCATCTCGCCGAACCGGCATTATGCGCTGAGCGCCCGATGCAAGGATATCGGGTGCGCGCCCCCGAACGGAAGGGCATCTCGCTATGGCAGCAAAGAATGAGGAAAAGAAAAAGGCCCGCCAGGGTCACGCAGGGCAATTATCCCCAGCGATGACCTTGGCGGGCCGGAATTTTGGCCCGGGCGGCGCGATGGCCGCCTGGATTTCAGGCCTTAGGCCGCGATCGGGCGGGCCATCTTCTCCACGGCCACGCTCACGCGCGCGGAGATCGGTGCGAAGGAGGCCTCGGCCACCTTCATCGCCGCTTCCTGCAGCTTGGTCGCATCGGCCATCGACTTCTCGAAGGCGGTGCGGGCCAGGCTGGCCTGCAGATCAGCCACATCCTTGAGCGAGCGGGCGGTGCTCATCGCCTTCACGCCTTCGAGCGTGTGGTCGGACAGGCCCTGCATGGTGGCCACGACCTGACGGCCGAGATCCTGCACGCCGGTGAAGTAGAGCTGGGCGGCCTTGGTGAAGGCCTCCACATTGCCACGGCTGAAAGCGGCGGCTTCCTCGGCGGCCTTGGTCATATCGGCGGTGGTCTTCTGCGCCTGCTCCATGCTCTTCTCGAGCACGATGCGGGCCTGGCTGGTGCCGTCTTCGATCAGCTTTTGCGCCTGGGCGGTGCTGTCCTCGATCAGCTTCTGCGCCTGGGCGGAGCTGGCGGCGGCGGCATCGGCGACGAGCTGGGTGACATCGGTGGTGGCGGCAATGGTCTTGGGCTTGGCGGGCATATGATTTCCCCGGCGGACCGGGCCTCTGGCTGTTTTCGGCCGGAGACCCCGGCCAGGGTGATGAAAAGATGCGCTTTGCTGCAATGCAGCACGATCTCTAGATAGGCCAGTCATCCGGCCATTGCAAGCAAAATGGTGCAGTGCACAAAAATCCGTGAAGGGCCGGAATCGCAGCTTTCCACGCCAAAGCAGCCGGCTGAGACAAACCCTTGAACCACCACTTGAAATTTCCCTGGCCAGTTATGCCCAAAGCCATGGACAGCGGCGCGGCCAAGGCGCTACCACTATGAAATCGGCCGCGCCGGGGGGTGCAGGCCGTGAGGCTGTGGGGGCTGGAATGACATTTCGCGCGATCAGGCTGGGCTTGGCATTGGCGTTTTTTGCCGTGGCCATCCCCGCCCATGCCGATATCATGAACAGGGCGAATTATGCCGCCATCCTGCTCGATTCCCGTGGCCAGGTGCTGCATCAGGTCAATGCCGATGAGCCCCGCTTCCCCGCCAGCCTGACCAAGATGATGACGCTTTACATGCTCTTCGAGGCGATGCGCGATGGCCGGGTCCAGCCCGATGCCCGCATCACGATGAGCGCTGATGCCGCCACCCGCCCGCCCTCCAAGCTGGGCCTGCCCGCAGGCTACTCCCTGTCGCTCGAGGATGCGATCCTCGCCGTCGTTACCCGTTCGGCCAATGATGTGGCCGCGGCAATCGCCGAGCATCTCGGCGGCACCGAGGAGCGTTTCGCCCAGATGATGACCCAGCGCGCCCGCTCGCTGGGCATGACGCGCAGCACCTTCCGCAACGCCTCCGGCCTGCCCGACGCCGAGCAGCGGACCACCGCGCGCGACATGGCCCTGCTCGGCAGCCGCCTGCAGGCCGATTTCCCCCGGCAATACGCCTATTTCAGCACCACGGCCTTCCGCTGGAACAATCGCCAGATTCACAACCACAACCACATGCTCAGTGCCTATGACGGCATGGACGGTATCAAGACCGGCTATACCCGCTGGAGCGGCTTCAACATCGTCACCTCCGCCCGGCGTGATGGTGTGCGTTTGATCGGCGCGGTGATGGGCGGCGGTTCCTGGGTCGAGCGTGATCGGCACATGGCCGAGTTGATGGATGATGGCTTCCAGCGCGTCGGCGTGGCGCGGCGCGCCAATAGCTATGACGTGATGCAGACCAATCGCGGCAGCATGGCGCGCACGGCCCAGCCACAGGCCCCGGCGGTGCGGATGGCGGCCGCGCCACGCGTCATGGCCAGCGCGCCCCCCGGCCGGCCAGTGGCGCAGCCTCTGGTGCGTGGGCCCCGGCAGCCGCCAACCGTTCTCACCTCCAATAGCACAAGGCCGCCCGCCGCAGCGCAGCCGCAGCGGCAAGCCACCACCCCCGCAGCCAGCCGGCCCGCCCAGCCGGCGCGGCCCATGCCGCGGCCCGCTGTCGCCCAGGAACCCCGGCCCCTGACGCCAGCACCCGGGCGCCCGGTGACGCGGACCTGAGCTTCAGGCCATCGCGCCCCGCGCAGCAACCGGCCAGAGGCACTCCACCCGGCCCTTTCGCACGCCCACATACCAGTCGTAGCGGTCCACCGTCGGGTCGCAATGCGCTGGCACCAGGCGCAGCTTCTCGCCGCAATCCGGCCGCGCGCCATCGCCCAGCAAGATCTTGCCGTGCTCATCCGAGGCGCCGACATATTCCAGGCCCGGCCGGTCATGCACCAGCGGATAGCCGCTATCGGTCGGCAGCGCCTTATGGCCGGCATCCACCACCGCCACGCCCGGCACCGCCGTGCTCATCACCGTTGCCAGCACGAAGAGCGATTGCCGGAAGGGCGGCGCACCCTGGTTGCGGGCGTAATCGGCATCCATGAAGGCGTAGGAGCCGGCCTGAATCTCGGTATAGACGCCGCTCGCCGCCTCCTGCGCGAAGGTGCCGGTGCCAGCACCGCCCACGATGGGGCAGGCCAGCCCCTGTTGGCGCAATTGCTCCACCGTGCGCCGCGCATCGCCAATGGCGCCATCAATCGCCGCCGCCCGGGCTTCCGGCGCGCGGATATGCTGCGCGCTGCCCTGATAGGCCTGGATGCCGCCAAAAATCAGATGCGGGCTGGCGGCGATATATTGCGCCAGCGCCACCGCATCCGGCCCCGGCCGCACGCCGCAGCGCGCACCACCCACATCGATCTCCACCAACACGGTGATGCGCCGGCCACAGGCCTCAGCCGCGGCGGCGATGGCATCGACCTGGCCCCGGTCATCGGCGCAGATGCCAACCTGGGAGATGCTGTTCAGTGCCGCCAGCCGCGCCAGCTTGCGCGGGCCCACCACCTCATTGGTGACCAGAATATCCGGAATGCCGCCCCAGGCCAGCACTTCGGCCTCGGCCACTTTCTGCACGCATTGGCCCACCGCGCCGCGCTCCATCTGCAACCGCGCGATCACCGGTGACTTGTGCGTCTTGGTGTGCGCCCGCAGCTTGGTGCCGGTGGGGGCCAGGGCGGCGGCCATGGCGTCCAGATTGGCCTCGAAGGCATCGAGGTCGAGCAGCAGGGCGGGGGTATCAACCTCCTGCTCGTGCATGCCGGGTTCGGCGGGGGGTGGCTGCATGGCGAATCTCCTGATCAATCCCCATCTTGCGGCCATGTCGTCCACCAATCCAGATGTGCTGATCATCGGCGCTGGCGCCGCTGGCATTAGCGCCGCCCGCACCCTTCTCGCCGGCGGGCTCACCTGCCTGGTGCTGGAGGCCGCCCCGCGCCTGGGCGGCCGCGCTAAAACCTGCCTGAGCCTGGGCGCGCCCTTCGACCATGGCGCCACCTGGCTGCATGATGCCGATACCAACCCCCTCACCCGCTTCGCCACCGATGCGCTGGACCATGACACGGTGCGCGAGCGGCATTTTTGGATGGGTGACCGTTGGGCCATGCCAGAGGAAATCGCCGCCCATGCCCGGGCCGAGGAGGCATTTTTCGCCGCAATGGATGCCGCTGCCGCGCTGCCCGACTGCCCGGTCGCCGCGGTGGTGCCCCAGGGCGGCTTTTGGGATGCCACCATCCGCCACTGGCAGGGCGCGCAAATCCAGGCGCGTGAGGTGGAGCTGCTCTCGCTGCATGACCAGATCGAGAATGACCTGGAGGGCCCCAATCTGCTGCCGCGCCAGGGTGTGGGTGCCCTGCTGGCCGGGCTGGCGGCGGCGCTGCCCATTCGGCTCAATGCCCCGGTGGAGAGCCTCGATTGGTCCGGCCCCGGCGTGGTGGCTCGGGGCGGCTTTGGCATGCTGCGCGCCCGGGCGGCGATTGTGACCGTCTCCACCGGGGTGCTGGCCGCAGAGGGCATCCGCTTCACCCCCGCCCTGCCGCCCCGCCACGCCCAGGCGGTGCATGACCTGCCGATGGGGCTTTTGACCAAATTCGGCTTTCGTTGCAGCGAAAGGCTCGGCATTGGCCCTTTTCACGGCATCCGCATGCGGGTGACGCCGGAGAATCCCCGCCCGGCCAGCTGGATCATGTGGCCCTTCGGCGCCGATCACCTGTTTGGCTTTGTCGGTGGTGCGCGCGCCTGGGCGTTGAGCGCGGCCGGGCCGGCCGAGACTGAGGCGGAATTGCGCGCCGAATTCGCCACGATGTTCGGCCCCGGGCATCTCGGCCAGGGGCTGGTGACGGATTGGGGCGAAAACCCTCACTTCCTTGGCAGCTATAGCCAGGCCCGGCCCGGCGCGGCCGGCGCCCGCGCGGTGCTGGCCGAGCCGCTGGGGCCGCTGCTTTTCGCCGGGGAGGCCACGCATCGCGGCCTCGCTGGCACCATCGGCGGCGCCTGGGCCGAGGGTGAGCGCGCCGCGAGATCATTGCTGGACAATCCGCCCGCCGCTTGATGCGCTGGAGCGCAGAGCGCAGAGCGGAGAACTGCCGAGCTTACTCCACCGTCATCCGCAGCTCGCGCACCAGCGGGCGCATCGCTGCCACCTGGCCATGCACCTGGGCGGTGAATTCGGCCGCGCTATTGCCGCCGGGCTCGGCGCCGAGTTCGGTGATCCGGCTGACCACCGCCGGGTGGCGCGCCGCCGCCACCAGCTCGGCCTGCAGCCGGGCCAGGATGGGCTCGGGGGTGCGGGCGGGGGCGAAGAAGCCGTTCCAGCCCAGCATTTCGAGATTGGCGAAACCCTGCTCGCGCACCGTGCCAACCTGGGGCAGGGCGGTGGCGCGGCTGCTGGCCAGCGTCGCTATCGGCCGCAGCGTCCCGCCGCGAATATGCCCCAGCGAGGAGGAAAGCTGGTCGCCGCCAAAGGCGATGCGCCCGGCCAGCATTTCCTGCACCAGGGGGGCGGCGCCACGGAAGGGCACATGGTCCATGCGGATATTGGCGTCGCGCTTCAGTACCTCGGCCATGAGGTTGATGGTGCTGCCCGGCCCGGTTGAGCCGTAGAAGGCTGCCGGATTCTGCGCGCGCGCCCAGGCGATGAACTCACCCAGATTCTGCGCCGGCACCTGCGCCCCCACCAGCAGCATCATCGGCACATTGGCGCCGAGCGTGAGGGGGGCAAAGTCGCGCTCGATGGAATGCGGCGCGCGGCCGGCGAATTCCAGCGCGGCCGTCGTGGTGCTGAAGGTGAGGTTGTGGAACAGCAGCGTCTGGCCATCCGGGGCGGCCTTGGCCACCACATCGGCGCCGATCGAGCCACCGCCGCCGCCGCGATTTTCCACCACCACCGAAACCCCGAGCGCTTCCGTCAGCCGCTGCGCATAAAGCCGGGCCAGCAAATCCGTGGTGCCGCCTGCGGGGAAGGGCACGATGATGCGCATGGGGCCCGAGGGGCTCCAACCCTGCGCCAGGGCAGGCAGGGCGGGCAGGGCCATGAGCAGGCTGCGGCGTGTGGGCATGGAGGTTCTCCGTTGCATTGGCCCCGAAGGGGGCGGGCCATGCTCCGAAGCGGCAGCCCCGCCGTCAACTCCAGAGCGGGCAAAAATCCGCCACTGGGGCCCCGCCGCAGCTCAGCGCCGCAGGCTTTCGACGAAATATTCGTAATTATCGGCGTTGTTCACGGCCGAGGCCGGGTCATCCTTGGCCAGGATCGCAGCACCGCGGATGGAATAGGCCACATCACGGGTGCGGGCGGCGGCGTGGCTCACCTCATGGATAACGATGCCCGCCCGGCTGTCCCAGCCATCGGCGCGGGCGCTGAAGAAGAGCTCACAAAATCCCATCGCGCCCGAGCCGCTCATCGTATAGGCAAAGCGCCCGCGCGGGCACATGGCGGGGCTGTTGCAGGCGATTTGCGGCGGGCGCCGGCGCGCCAGATAATCGGCGATGATGACCAGGTTGCGGCGCACCGGCGCCACCGGAGCCGCGCCGAACCAGCGGCGGAATTCTGGCAGATTCGGGTTTTCGTCCAGCGCGCGGATGGCGTAACGGGCCATCTGGGTTGCCTCACGAAAGGCGGTTTCGATCTGCATGGCCTCCTGCTGGCTGCAGGTGCCAGGGGCTGGCTGGCCGCCCCAGCCGGGTTTTTGCGGGTATTGCGCATGCGCAGCGCCCGCCAGCAGCAGCCAAGCGCCCCCCACCAGAGCCATCCATCGCCGCATCACCACGCCCATCTCCGCTTTCGCTGGCACCATAAAAGCACATCATGGTGCCGCAGGAAGCGAAGTTTTCGCGCGCGGCTTTTCCCATTTTCGGCCACCAGGCGCTATTTTCCCTTTGCTGGCATTCGGCTAACGGTGCGGCGTTTGAATCTTGGAGAGTGGTGTTATGCGGGTGGGCGTGATCGGTGCCACGGGCGCGGTCGGCAAGGAATTGGTGGAGGTGCTCGCCAAGCGGCATTTCCCGGTGAGCGAATTGCGGCTCTTCGCCTCCACGCGCTCTGCCGGCACCAAACAATCCACACCCTGGGGCGATGTGACGATCGAGGCCTATAGCCCCGATGGCGCCCGCAACCTTGACCTGGCGCTGCTTGCCGTCTCGGGCGAATTCGCCCGCGCCCATGCCCGCGCCCTGGCGGCCGAGGGCGTGGCGGTGGTGGATAATTCCTCAGCGCTGCGGCTGGAGGAGGATGTGCCGCTGGTGGTGCCCGAGGTGAATGCCGCCGCCATCGGCCAGCATCGGCTGATCGCCAACCCCAATTGCACCACCGCCATTCTGGTGGTGGCGCTCGAGCCGCTGCGCCAGGCCTTTGGCCTCAAGCGCGTCATCGTCTCGACCTATCAGGCCGCCAGCGGCGCGGGTGCCGAGGGCATGGCCGAGCTGGAGCGCGAGACGCGGCGCGTGCTGGTGGAGGGGCAGCCGGCGCAGCATGATGTCTTCGCCCATCCGCTGGCCTTCAACGTCATTCCGCAAATCGATACGTTCCAGCCCAATGGCTACACGCGTGAGGAGATGAAGGTGGCCTGGGAGAGCCGCAAGATCATGGGGCTGCCCGATCTTGCCATCTCCTGCACCGCGGTGCGCATCCCCACCTTCCGCGTCCATGCCGAGGCGGTGACGATTGAGACCGAGCGGCCGGTGACGGCCGAAGCCGCGCGCGAGGTGCTCTCCCGCGCGGCGGGCGTGCGGGTGGTGGATGAGCCTGCGGCGCAGCGCTACCCCATGCCCATCACCGCCACGGGGCAGGATGATGTCGAGGCCGGGCGGATCAGGGCCAATCCGGTCTTTGGCGATTGCGGCTTGGATTTTTTCCTCTGCGGCGACCAATTGCTGAAGGGCGCTGCACTCAATGCGGTGCAGATTGCCGAGAAGATGCGGCGGTGACGCTGGACTAAGGGGTGTAGGCGCGGCTTGAGCTTACCCCCCAACGGGTGTTGAAGGCCCATGCATTCGAAGAGTGAGGCTGCAGCCATGACCGATACCCTGCCCATCCGCCGCGCGCTGATCTCTGTCAGCGACAAGACCGGCCTGGTCGAATTCGGCCGCTGGCTGGCCGCGCATGGCGCCGAGATTTTGTCCACCGGCGGCACCGCCAAGGCCCTGCGCGAGGCCGGCGTGCCGGTGAAGGATGTGAGCGAGCATACCGGCTTCCCGGAAATCCTCGATGGCCGGGTGAAGACCCTGGTGCCGCAGGTGCATGGCGGCATTCTGGGCCGGCGCGATGATGGGGCGCATTTGGCGCAAATGGCCGAACACGCCATCGCGCCGATCGATCTGGTGGCGGTGAACCTCTACCCCTTCGAGGCCACGGTGAAGGCCGGCGGGGATTTCGACGCCTGCATCGAGAATATCGATATTGGCGGCCCGGCGATGATCCGCTCAGCCGCCAAAAACCACGCCGATGTGGTGGTGATCACCGAACCCGCGCAGCTGGCCCAGGTGATGGCGGCGGGCGGCAGCACGGTGGAGATGCGGCGTGAATTCGCCGCCGCCGCCTATGCCCGCACCGCGGCCTATGACGCGGCGATTGCCGCATGGTTCGCCGGCCAGCTTGGCCAGGAATTCCCGCCCCGGCTGGCCTTTGCCGGCACCCTGGCGCAGACGCTGCGCTATGGCGAAAACCCGCATCAGCAGGCGGGTTTTTACCTCGATGGCTCGGCCCGGCCCGGCATTGCCACCGCACGGCAGGTGCAGGGCAAGGCCCTGAGCTTCAACAACCTCAATGACACCGACGCCGCCTTTGAATGCGTGGCCGAGTTCGAGGCGCCGAGCGTGGTCATCGTCAAGCACGCCAACCCCTGCGGCGTGGCCCAGGGGGCGACGCTGAGCGAGGCCTGGGATTTGGCGCTGCGCTGCGACCCGGTTTCGGCCTTTGGCGGCATCATCGCCGTCAATCGCCGGCTGGACCGGGCGGCGGCGGAAAAAATGGCCGCGATCTTCTCCGAGGTGGTGATCGCCCCCGAGGCGGATGATGACGCGATCGAGGCCTTTGCCCGCAAGAAAAATCTTCGCCTGTTGCTGACCGGCGGGCTGCCGGACCCGGCTGCGGGCGGGATGGTGTTTCGCAGCGTGGGCGGGGGGTTTCTCGCCCAGGGCCGCGATAGCGGCCGGGTGAGCGAGGCCGGGCTGCAGGTGGTGACCAAGCGCGCCCCCACACAAGCTGAACTGGCTGACCTGATCTTCGCCTTCCGCGTGGCCAAACACGTCAAATCCAACGCCATCATCTATGCCAAGAATGGCGCTACCGTGGGCATTGGCGCGGGGCAGATGAGCCGGGTGGATTCCTCGCGCATCGCCGCCTGGAAGAGCGGCGAGGCAGCGCGCGCCGCGGGGCTTGAGACCTCCTTGGCGGTGGGCAGTGTTGTCGCCTCGGACGCCTTCTTCCCCTTCGCCGATGGGCTGGAGGCGGCCGCGGCTGCGGGTGCCACGGCGGTGATCCAGCCCGGGGGCTCCATGCGTGATGCCGAGGTGATCGCGGCGGCCGATGCCGCGGGGCTCGCCATGGTGTTCACCGGCATGCGGCATTTCCGGCATTGAGCCTCGAAACCTTCCTCATCCTGGCGGCGCTGGCCGTCATTATCCTGCTGCTGGCGCTGCTGCTGCTGCGCCGGCCACCGGCTGACCCGACCCTCGCCCTGTTGCAGGCAGCGCAGGAGCGGCAGGGCGAAAGGCTGGGCGCGCTGGGCGGCGACACCCGGGCGGCCCTGGCCGCCGCCAGTGAGGAAAATGGCCGGGTGATCTCCGGCTTCGCGGTGGAACAGACGCGGCAATTGGTGGAGAACCAAAATGCCCTGCAAAGCGCCATCACTGGGCTGACCGCACAACTGGTCAAGTTGCAGACCGAGGCGGCCGAGACGCAACGCCTGGGATTTGTCGCCGCGCGCGAAGCCCAGGCCGAGACCGCTGCCATCCTCCGCCGCGACCTCGCCGGTGGCATTGGCGAGATCAACACCAATTTTGAAAAGCTGCGCACCGGCATCGTCGAAGCCCAAGCTGCCGCGCAGCAGAAGCTGGCCCACGAACTGAACACCACGCGCGACCTGATGGAAGCCAAGCTGAAGGAAATGCGCGAGGGCAATGATGCCCGCCTCGCCGAAATCCAGAAAAGCGTGAATGAGCAACTCGCCGAGGCGGTCGAGAAAAAGATGACCGAGAGCTTTGCCCGGGTCATCGACCAATTCGCCGCGCTGCAAAAGGCCATGGGCGATGTGCAGGCCGTCACCACCCAGATCGGCGACATCAAGCGGCTCTTCGGCAATGTGAAAACCCGCGGCGGCTGGGGCGAGACCCAGGTGCGCAGCATGCTCGACGACATTCTGCCGCCCAATAGCTATCAGCAGAACGTCAAGCTGGTGGAAGGCAGCGCCGATGCAGTGGAATTCTGCGTGGTGATGCCCAGCAGCGGGGAGACCCAGGTGCTGCTGCCCATCGACAGCAAATTCCCCACCGAGGATTTCGAACGCCTGCAAGCCGCCTGGGAGGCCGCCGACCCGGTGGCCGAGGCGCAGGCCCGGCGCGGGCTGGAAGTGGCGATTCGCACCCAATCGAAAAAAATCGCCGAAAAATACATCAACCCGCCGCGCACCACGGAATTCGCCGTGCTCTATCTGCCCACCGAAGGGCTTTATGCCGAGGTGGCGCGCATTCCAGGCCTGATTGATGGCATCGGCCGCGACCATCGCATCGTGGTTCTCGGCCCCACCCTTTTGCCGGCCATGCTGCGGACCATCCAGCTTGGCCATGTCACGCTCGCACTCTCCAAAAACGCTGAGAGCGTGAAGGATTTGCTGGGGGCGACGAAGGCCGAGATCGGCAAGATGGACGACCTCTTCGTGGCGCTGTCCAAGCAGGTCGGCACCATGGGCAATACCATCACCCGCGCCCAGACCCGCACCCGGGCGATCACCCGCAAGCTGCGCAGCGTGGATGCGCTGCCGGGCGAGGAGGCGACAGCCCTGCTGGGCCTGAGCGACGGCACGATAGAAGGCGACGAAGATTGACCCTACAGCTGCAATCCGCCGCCGGCCTGCTGGCGCTGTGTCTCCTGGCCTGGGCCTGTGGCGGGTTTCGCCGGGGTGTGACCCTGAGGGTCGTGGTTGCCGGCCTGGCCGGGCAATTGGCGCTGGGTGCCGCCATGCTGCATGTGGCCCCCTTCCGGGCGGCATTTTCCTATGTCGGGGATGCGGTCTCGGCGCTGGCGCGGGCCACCACCGCGGGCACCTCGCTGGTCTTTGGTTATCTCGGCGGCGGGCCTTTGCCTTTTGTGGAACCTTTTCCCGGCGCGGCGTTCATCCTGTTTTTCCAGGCGCTGCCTCTTGTGCTGCTGGTCGGCGCGCTCTCCGCGCTGCTGTATCATTGGCGGGTCTTGCCGTTGCTGGTCGGGGTGATGGGCCGGATCGTGACCGCTGGCTTTGGCCTGGGCGGTGCGGCTGGCTTCTCCATCGCCGCCAATGTCTTTGTCGGCATGGTGGAGGCGCCGCTGCTCATCCGCGCCTGGCTGGCGCGGCTGACGCGTTCGGAGATCTTCGTGGTGATGGTGGCTGGGCTGGCCACGATTTCGGGCAATACGCTGGTGGTCTATGCCACGCTGCTGGCGCCGGTGGTGCCGGATGCGGCGGGGCAATTGCTGGCGGCCTCGCTCATCGCCGCACCTGCCTCGGTGCTGGCGGCCATGCTGATGATCCCGCCCGAGCCGGGCTTCGTGCCCGACCCCGCACAGGCCAAGGCCGCGCCGCTCTATACCTCCTCCATGGAGGCGCTGGTCCAGGGCACCATGGATGGGCTGCAGCTGCTGCTGGGCATCATGGCCACGTTGATCGTCTTCGTCGCCCTGGTGGCCCTGGTGAACCTGGCCATCGAGCCCTTGACGGGGATGAGCCTGCAATCCCTGGCCGGCTGGGTGTTCCGGCCGCTGGCGCTGGCCATGGGTGTGCCCTGGGCGGAATCGGCCGCGATCGGCGCCTCGCTGGGGGTGAAGCTGGTGATCAATGAATTCGTGGCCTATCTCAACCTCGCGCAGTCGGGGGGCGCTGGGCTTTCGGAGCGCTCGCGGCTGATTCTCACCTATGCGCTCTGCGGCTTCACCAATATCGGCTCGCTGGGGATCATGCTGGGGGGGCTGTGCGCGATGTGCCCGGAAAGGCGGGCGGATATTGTCGCACTCGGCTGGCCCAGCCTGCTGGCGGCCACTCTGGCGTGCTGCATGGTGGGTGCTACGGTGGGCATTCTCACGCCATAGGACGCGTCATGTCGCACCTCGTTCATCGCAATCTTCGCGCCGATCCGCCACTGGCCGCCTCCGGCCAGGGCATCTGGTTGACCGGGGCGGATGGGCATCGGGTGATGGATGGCTCGGGCGGCGCCGCCGTGGCGTGCCTCGGCCATGGCCACCCGCATGTGCTGGCCGCGCTGCGCAACCAATTGGACAAACTCACCTATGCCCATACCAGCCTCTACTCCAATCCGGCGGCCGAGGCGCTGGCGGATATGCTGGTGGGCCACGCCCCGGGCGGCCTGACCCACGCCTATTTCGTCTCCTCCGGCAGTGAGGGGATGGAGGCGGCCATCAAAATGGCCCGGCAGCATTTTGTCGAAGCCGGCCAGCCGGAGCGGTTCCATTTCATTGCCCGGCGGCAGAGCTATCACGGCAATACCCTCGGCGCCCTCGCCATGGGCGGCAATGCCATGCGCCGCGCGCCCTATGCGCCCATCCTGACCGACGCCTTCAGCCATGTCTCGCCCTGCTACGCCTATCGCGACCAAATCTCGGGCGAGAGTGACGCCGCCTATGTCCAGCGCCTGGCCGATGAGCTGGACGCCGAATTTATTCGGGTGGGGCCCAACACCGTCGCCGGTTTCGTGGCCGAGACGGTGGTGGGCGCGACCTTGGGCTGTGTGGCCGCCCTCCCCGGCTATTTCCAGGCCATGAAGGCGGTGTGTGACCGGCATGGTGCGCTGCTCATCCTCGATGAGGTCATGTCCGGCATGGGCCGCTGCGGCAGCCTGCATGCCTGGGAGGCCGAGGGCGTCGCCCCCGATATCCAGGTCATCGCCAAGGGGTTGGGCGGGGGCTACCAGCCCATCGGCGGCATTTTGGTCAATGACCGGGTGCTGGACCCCATCCGCAATGGCTCGGGCGGTTTCATGCATGGCCATACCTATCAGGCCCACCCCATGGCCTGCGCGGCGGCGCTGGCGGTGCAGGAGGTGATCCAGGGCGAAAACCTCATCGACAATGTCCAGACCATGGGGCGTTTGCTGGAGGCGCAATTGACCGAACGGCTGGGCAATCACCGCCATGTCGGCGATATCCGCGGCCGCGGCCTGTTCTGGGCTATCGAATTGGTCGAGGACCGGGGCAGCAAATCCGTCTTCGACCCGGCGAAAAAGCTCCATGCCCGCATCGGCGCCGAGGCCTATGCGCTCGGCCTGGCCTGCTACCCCATGGGCGGCACCATCGATGGCCGGCGGGGTGACCATGTGCTGCTCGCCCCCCCCTATAATGCCACCGCCGAGGAGATCGGCATGATTGTCGAAAGGTTCGGCGAGGCCGTGGACCGGGCGTTGCTTGGATGATATCGCATCTATCCCAAATGCCAGGTTTGGGTTATTCCGGTTCCGGCATCGATGCGGTGCCGCAAGGCTGCGAAAGGATAGCGTAACTTGAAGGGTATTCTTCTCGCCGGCGGATCTGGCACCCGCCTCCACCCCATGACCCTTGCCTGCTCCAAGCAGCTGCTGCCGGTCTATGACAAGCCGATGATCTATTTCCCGCTCGGCACCCTGATGCTGGCGGGTATTCGCGACATCATGCTGATCTCCACGCCGCATGATCTGCCGGGCTTTCAGCGCCTCTTGGGCGATGGTTCAGCCTATGGCGTGAGCATCACCTATGCCGAGCAGCCCTCGCCCGATGGCATCGCCCAGGCCTTCCAGATCGGCGCCGAATGGATTGCCGGGGAGGCCTGCGCCTTGGCGCTGGGTGACAATATCGTGTATGGCGAAGGCCTGTCGGATCAGTTCCAGGCCTGCGCCCGGCGCGCCGAGCAGGGCGAGGCCACGGTTTTCGGCTATCGCGTGGCCGATCCGGAGCGCTATGGCGTGGCCGAGTTCGATGATCAGGGCCGGGTGCTCTCGCTGGAGGAAAAGCCGCTCCGCCCCAAATCCAATTGGGCGGTGATCGGGCTCTATTTCTACGATAAGCGCGTGACGGAATTGGCGGCGTCGCTGAAGCCCTCCGGGCGCGGCGAGCTGGAAATCACCGACCTCAATATCCTCTACATGAAACTGGGCGCGCTGCGGGCCGAACGCCTGGGCCGTGGCACCGCCTGGCTGGATGCCGGCACGCCGGATAGCCTGCTGGAGGCGGGCACCTTTGTGCAGACGGTGCAGCACCGCCAGGGCCTGCAGGTCGGCTGCCCGGAGGAGATCGCCTTCCGCCGCGGTTTCCTCGACGCCGATGCCCTGCGCGCGCGCGGCACCACCAAGACCGCCTATGGCCGCTACCTGCTCGAACTGGCTGATGGGCAGCACGCATGAACCTCGCCCGCTTCGACATTGCGGGCCCGGTTCTGATCGAGCCGCGCCGCTTTGCCGATTCACGCGGCTTCTTCAGCGAGGTGTGGAAAGCCTCCACCCATGCCGAAATCGGCATCACCCGCAGCTTCGTGCAGGATAACCACTCCCTGTCGCGGCTGAAGGGCACGGTGCGCGGCCTGCATTTCCAACGCCCGCCCACCGCCCAGGGCAAGCTGGTGCGCTGCGTCCGTGGCGCTATTTTTGATGTGGCTGTGGATATTCGCCCGGGCTCGCCCAGCTTTGGCAGGTTTATCACCGCCGAACTCTCGGCCGAGAATTGGCTGCAACTGTGGATTCCGCCAGGCTTCGCCCATGGCCTTTGCACCCTCACCGAAGATACGGAGGTGCTCTACAAGGTGGATGCGCCCTACGATCCGGCCACCGATTCCGCCATCCGCTTTGATGATCCCGCCATTGCCATCCCTTGGCCGGTCGCGCCCGCCCAGGCCCTGCTCTCCGAAAAGGACCGCGCCGCGCCGCTGCTGGCCGAGGCCGCATTGCCGGAGGCCTGGTAGCGCCATGCCGCGCATCCTGGTGGTGGGCCGCACCGGCCAGCTCGGCACCGCTTTGGCCGAGGCGCTGCCTGCCACATCCTGGCCGCACCATCTGATGGAAGCCCCCGAGCTGGATTTGACCCAAGCGGCCTCCATCGCCGCCGCCCTGGCCGCCACCCAGCCGGAATTGGTGATCAACGCCGCCGCCTATACCGCGGTGGATGCGGCCGAGACCCATGTTGAACTGGCCCATGCCATCAACGCCACCGGCCCGGGGCTGCTGGCCCAGGCGGCCGCCGCCGCCGGCGCGGCGATCATCCATATTTCGACCGATTATGTCTTCGATGGCAGCCAGGGCCCCTGGCGTGAACATGATACGCCCGCACCGCTGGGGGTTTATGGCGCCACCAAGCTGGCGGGCGAGCAGGCGGTGGCGGCGGCCAATCCGCGCCATGCGATTATTCGCACCGCCTGGGTGTGCAGCGCCACCGGCCATAACTTCCTCAAAACCATGCTGCGCCTGGGCGAAACGCGCGACGAATTGCGCGTGGTGGCCGACCAGCAGGGCGCGCCCACCTTCGCCGATGATCTGGCGGCGGCCATCATCACCATGGCGCCACGTGTGGTGGCCGGCCAGGGCACGGGCCTGTTCCACCTCACCGGCGCGCCGGCCACAACATGGCATGGCTTTGCCGAGGCGATCTTTGCCGAGGCGGCAAAGCATGGCCGCAAGGCACCGCTCGTGCATCCCATCACCACGGCGGAATACCCCACGCCGGCGCGCCGGCCGGCCGATAGCCGGCTGGAATGCAGCCGCATCACCGCGCTGCATGGCGTGCAGCCGGCGGATTGGCGGCTGTCACTGGCGCGCGCGGTGGAGCGGCTGCTGAAGGAATAAGGGTGGTGCTGCCGGGTGGGCTTGTCTAACCGGCTGCTGAATAACGGAAAGCGAGCGAAAAACAGATCGAGGGGCAAAGCCCTTTCGCTCTTTCTTTATCCTCCACCAGCAGCCTGCTTAGAGCGGTGCCGGCAAGGGTAGAATCGCGAATAGAGCTTCCGGCACGGCCCTGATCTGTGATTCATAGGTGTCCGGCAACCTCCGGAGATCCCTATGAGTTGGCGG